>MDTC01084734.1_pt1 | contig 32206 bp, 21 predicted proteins | sample 811181 | NCBI WGS metagenome assembly MDTC01 (sample SAMN05326644, study PRJNA326480) | marine metagenome | isolation source: seawater | place: Pacific Ocean: North | collected 2011
CCAAATCGAGGTGCGCGATGGGCTTGCGGCTCACATTCTTGATGTTGCAAAAAGTCGGAATCGAGTTTTGACCGACTCTGAGGTCTTCGACATTATCTCTGCGTATAGCGCATAGTTCGTTATCGTGAGTAGCAAGGGCCAAACCCAATTTATATCACGTCTCAGGGACCGTTTCAGTCTCAGCGAGGAGGCCCTGGAGCAAATCCAACATGCCGTCGATCAAGAGGGACGCTCTCTGGCTGATGTCTTGGTTGATTTAGGCATAGTTACGCAAAATGGCCTCAAGTCTGTCATTGGCGAGCTACCGACGGTTGCGGGCGAGGTGGATGACTTAGACGGCGTGTCGGCTGGTTCCGATGAACCTCCCAAAGGGGTCGACGAAAACGATGACCTCAGAGCCATGCTATTGCCACCGATGAAACCCGGTTTTCAGCGCTATGCCCTTGGTGACGAATTGGCCCGTGGTGGCATGGGTCGGATCGTTGAGACCGTCGATACGACTCTCGAGCGAAGCGTCGCTATGAAGCTGCTTCTCGGTGGCAAAGGGCAACGTCTTGGTTGGCAACTTAGATTTGCTCAAGAGGCTCAAATTACCGGTCAATTACAGCATCCAAATATCATTCCTGTCTACGACCTCGGCGAACGCTCAGATGGCCAGCTGTACTTTACAATGAAACGTGTGGATGGTCGCACTCTTAGAGATGTATTCAGGGGCTTGCGTGCCGATGACCCTGACATACACAAAGAGTACACGCGGACTCATCTCTTGCAGGTTTTTCAGAAGATTTGTATGGCGGTTGCATACGCCCATAGCCGCTCGGTTGTTCATCGGGATTTAAAACCCTCTAATATCATGATCGGTGGGTATGGCGAAGTGCTGGTCATGGATTGGGGTCTGGCGAAAATCTTGAAGAAAGAGGCGTCCGGTGGCCAAAAAGTAAAAAGCCATCGCGAAGAACTTGGGCGCTTGGCGACCCGTCAAGGTGAGGCCATCGGTACGCCGGGTTATATGCCTCCAGAATTGGCACTTGGACAATTGCATCTGGTCGATGACCGCAGCGACGTCTTTAGTCTGGGCGCAATCTTGTATGAAATGCTGACTTTGAAACGACCATACGCGGGTCGCGACGCGCAGACGATTCTACAAAAGATGCTCAAAAGCCCTGTCAAACCAGGGCGCTTGAGGGCGCCGGACCGCAATATTCCCATCGATTTGGACGAGGTCTGTTCACGCTGTCTTGAACGAGATGTATCCAAACGATACGAATCGGTCTTGGAACTGCATCATGCCGTTCAAAGGCATCTAGAGTCTCGAGCTGAGGCATTCGAACAGCCAAGTGTTTTCTCAACGAGTGAGCTGGAGCAACAGGTCGCCCAGTACATGACTTCCGTTGAACGCGAACAAAAACTTCGTGATGAGGTCAAAACCCTCAGAGCTGAGCAAGTCCCCTGGTCGAGCCTCGATGAGCGTCGCATCATGCGGAAGTTGGTCCATAAACATCGCCTGCTCGAAGAGCAAGTCCGTGAGCGCTTTGCGCTGGCATGCGACGTTCTAAATTCTCGATTGGTTCGAGATCCAGCTGATGGGGCCGCCAAGTCAACTCTCGCTGATATCGCGTCAGCAGAATTCAATCGATGCGACCAAATCGATGACACGGTGGGCCTAGCTCAATGCCGGCGTATCCTAACGCGTTTGAACATGCATGCGGACCTTCTCAGAGGCGACGGCAAACTCGATATTGAAACGAATCCGCCTGGTTTGACGGTCAAAATTTATCGAATCACTGAAGTCGATTCGGTCTTGACCCCAATCCGAAAAGACACCTTGTCGTCAACCCCCGTTTCTATCACTGATCTGCCCATGGGGCCTTACTTGGTGAGTGCGCCAACGGCGTCAGGCCGGGATGTCAGAGCATCATTTCGAATTGCCCGCGGTCAAAGCATGAAACTGAATTTGAATACTGTGGCGGCCGCTCAATCACCGGATGGATTTTTGTATGTACCGTCTGGTCACACGCAGATCGGCGTCGACGATAATGCTGCATGGCCGGCGAGTCGAGACTACATCGACCATTCAGCGTTCTGTATCAGTCGGCTACCCGTCACCATGCGTGACTATATGCGTTTTCTCAATGCCCTCGCCCGAACAGACCTGTCGAGAGCCCTGCAACATGCGCCCAAGAATCCACTCACCGGAGAACAATTATTAAGTCAAATGGGAGCGAGTTTTTACATTCCACGCTCGGAGTTTTCCGGGCAAACATGGGACCCGAATTGGCCCGTTTTTGGCGTGACACGAGATGATGCGATCGCCTTCTGTCGATGGCGTGCTCGTCGGGATAGCTTGAGCTACCGATTGCCCACATCACAAGAATGGGAAATTGCAGCCCGAGGCGGTGATGGGCGCTCATTTCCGTGGGGAGACCACTGGGAAGCCTCGTTTTGTAACACAGCGGCCGGTCAATTGGGCCTTCCGAGCCTCGCACCGGTCGGCAGCCACCCCAACGATCGAAGCCCCTATGGTTTAATGGATTTGGCCGGTGGGGTGACGGAGTGGACGAGTACAGATGTCCAGCAAGCCGGAAAATTTATGGCCATTTGCCGAGGTGGCCGATGGAACGGATCCGTCAGAGATTCGCGCTGCGCATCGAGGCATCCGATGCCTCCAAAGGCCGCGCATTTGGGGGTTGGTTTTCGCTTGGCCCTCGATTCAGCGGACTAAAGTGATTTTGGGATGAGTAGATCTCACGGCACAGTTCGGGTGCGGGTGTTTTGGTCATTAGTTATCTTCATCATCTGCTGGACAACCTGGGTCTTGGTCCGAGCAAGCGATGAGCTGCGTGGTGGGCAGATCGTTCAAGGTCTCACCCGTACGTATCTCCCGCCCTACCAGCATGCTCTCGGTTGGGTCATCGATCCAAGGTCCACGCGCTTATCCGATGAATTGGTGGCGCGATATGGTCCGGAGCTGGCTTCGATTCCCAATGAACCGTGGCAGAAAACCTTGCGCCGAATTGGCCTTAGACTGGGCCAATTTAAAAAAACAGCCGTCCTCAAACAGCCGTCACTGCTCGTCCACCAAGACCGAAAGATGCCCGATCTATGGATTGGTCGATTTGGACTAAAACACGTGATGTTTCGAGACTCCATCGGCGTTTTGACCGTGGATGAACTGCCCGCTTATTCAAGCGTGATACGCCTCGAGGGCGTTGATATGCCCAAATGATTTCCTTGATCCGAGATTTCGGCAGGACCACGAGAGAACGATGGGTTTTGGCTACCCTGGCGGGTATTTTTAACGGAATCGGATTCGTCTATTTTGGACCTGCATCGTTCATTGCAAATGTACCCCTTCTCTGTGCTTTAAAGCACAGTCGATCTTATTCTGAAGCCGGCTTGCTAGCTGGCTGGGTTGGCTTTCTGGGTGGTGTCCATATTTATGGAATCGTTAACTACGGTTGGTTTCTGCTGCTCGGATTCAGTCTATACACTGCGAGTCAAATGGTTATCTATGGACTCTTGTTCCGAGGCTTGTGGAGGGGCCGAGGGGGTATTTTGGACATCCTTATTGTGGCAGCAATTTGGTCGTTGACAGAGTGGATGCGCACGCTCGGACCCATCTGTATGCCGGCCAGCTACGTCGGTAATATCGCCGATGTAGACTGGTTAAGGCCATGGCTGGTTTTGAGTGCTTGGATTGGTGGAATTGGTGTAAGTAGTTTGGTCGCACTTGTCCAAAGTCTCATTTTTCATGGGTTTATTTCATCTCGTCAGAGCCGAAAAAGCATTTCTTTTGCCACGGTCTTTCTTGGCATTTTAGGCGTTGCCGGCTCTATTCAACTGAATGCGGAGAGTGGTGGCCAGACAGTCAACGTCATCGGCGTACAAGCTGGTTTGGCTAACAGTCAATATCATGCGGCGACCGCGGATCCAGCTGCTCAGGACGGCGTTGTCGGCACATTTGAGACATTGACACAGCGCGCTTACAAAGACCGTGCAGACTTTGTGGTCTGGCCGGAGACTGCCATACGCGGACCCGTTTTCAGAGACGAGACCCTCCAGGAGCGACTTTTTCCGGGGAAGACAGACCCCTCCATTTTGCTCGCCGGGCTGATTGAACACAACAAGGAAGGCAAGCGATTCAACGTTGTTGCGTCTGTTTTGCCTGGCGGCCAAGTCGATGACATTTATCGTAAAGTCCGCCTGGTGCCAGGGACTGAGAGTCACTTAACACCGGGGCGTTCCGTACGGGCTATACGTGCGGGCCCAAATCACGTTGGGGTGATGATCTGTCTTGAATCGGTCTATCCCGATATGGCGCGTCGTCTGGTTGAGACGGGAGCCGAATTTTTGGTTATTGCCAGCAATGATGCTGGATTTGGTTTTTCCCCAATTACCCGTCATATGACCAACCGAGCCATCGTGAGAGCGATGGAGACTCGCCGATGGCTTATTCGGGTTGGCCAAGCGGGCATCTCAGCGATCGTAAGTCCAAACGGGGTTGTCATGGACCGCTTGGGCTTGTTCGAACCCGGTCTCCTTAAAGGCCAAATCAAGCTCAGTCAGGCCCAGACTCTGTTTGTTCAGTTTGGCGATTGGTGGATGTTTTTGATTTTCGTGATCGTCGGGTTTAGGGGATGGTCAGTGCGATCGAAACCGAGTATCCAAGCCCCGGTTTAAAAAATAGATGAGACCAAATATGGGTATGAATAGGACATAGGCGCTACCACTGTGCCAAAAGCCGTCGGCCCACTCTACCCCTCCGTAGTATCCCAACAAATAAATGCATGTGACCCGAATTGTGTTGGCCAGCATAGCAATGGGAAAGACCAGCACGAGCAGTGTCAGTCGAGTCGCCCAAAAAGAGCGGGCTATCCACGTGAAGACGAGTGTATACATAAACAGCGCCACCAGCATATTGATACCGGAACACGTTTCATTGATGATCAGATAGTATCGCTGGGAATCGATTGTAAATGAGTTGTAATGCCAGACGGCGAATCCCATGCCCTCCAGGAGTAAGATGGATAAATCAGCTGTCCAGGACTGAAGTGTGAGTTGCGCGTTTGAACGCAAATAATACTCCCATGGCAGGACAAGTAGCAGAAAGGATAAAGGCATGGCGATCGATGTGGCTTTGCGCAGACCCCAAGACCAGCAAAACCATAGAAAATAAGAGCCGATAAAGAGTGTGCCGGCTGCCAGCAGCCAAGGGCCATCGCCATCAACGAGTTCAATCATGACAGTGGCCATCATCATTGATAAAGCCAGCAGTATTCCGGCTAACTGGGACGGAGATTCATGGATATGCTCGCTATGTCGACTGGCTATACCCCCGAGGATAAGAGCAATGGGAATCGCAACCACTGCGGTTGCACCCCCACCCAACGCAGAATGGGACCAAAGGGACCAACTCCAGTCGAGAATTGGTGCCATGCCGACCGTGATTGAGATAAAGACCAAGCTGCGGACCCAAAGATCCGCAGTCGGCCCTGTTTCTGAGGTGTGAGGCGATTGTTTGCTTTGAACGTTCGCCATTTTGACTGAGCGAAGCGCAGCGTCGGACTGCGCCCGACTATCGATCCTTACGAATGGGGACCATTTGAGCATTCCGAGCTCGGTTCGCCAGATAAAAGCCCGGAATTAATGTGAGCAGGATGAGCGCGTACAACGCGGGCTCGGAACCAGAACTCCCCGCATCACCAGCGGGACCACCACCCGATGAGGAACCAGCGAACGCCGCTGCGCTGTAGAGAAAAACAGTCGCGCTACTCAGTATTCGTGCAAATCTCGTCTTCATATCCATGTCCTTATCTTCTGAACTACGCTCTCTATTTGTCAGTCTACATACTGTTCGGCTCTGAGGCAAAACCATCGCCGATAAAAGTGTAAAGTCGGCCTCAAATTACTCAAATCATCCGTTCTGCGATCGAGTTCGCAAGTCTCACCGCCAATTGATCATTGATTGAACCGATTTCTATTGTGGCTCCGATCCGTCGAACGTCAACCTCAGCCGCTGAGTCCACTTCGCCGAAAAATATAATGTCGGATTTCTTGGCCCCTAATCCTGTTTCAATTGCCCTGATGGCATAGCCAAGTTCAACCGCAGAGTAGTCATCATTTTGAGTATCGATCAAAACACCGGTTGAGTCCGGCGACTCGAATCGACTCATGACCAGTTCAATGGCGCCTGTTCCCTTGTCTGCAAACACACATCCGATTGCATCAAACTCATTAAATGCAGCGTCTATTACCCCATAGGTTTCTTCGTCATTTGTCACAATGATCGCCTGGCCACTGGCGTTCGCTGAAGCACTTGCCTCTGTTAAATCAGCCACAGTAAATGCACTTGTCGGGCTCAATTCTACTTCGCTCGTGCTGGGCTTTTCGATCCGTGGCTCAGCGTCTACTGCAGCGGCGTCACTCGCTGGCTGAGCGAGTCCGACGCCGAATCCACATTTTGCGCAAATCGCCAGCTCGAACTGTCCGAAGTTGAGCCGATTAGGTTCGCCAGAATAGCCGCATGCGGTGCAGGGCATCATTTTCGTCCCCTCCCTGTTAGCTGGCTGAGTACCTTCGCGATGGCTTTTATCAGTCGCATCGCCTCCCGTTTAGGTTGATCGATTGGTCCACGCGTAATCGAAACAGCTCGACCCCACTGCTTACTCCCATCGGCATCCCCACTCTCTGATTGCAGGTAGATAATCGCTGTTGCAGGTACGCCTAATTTCCGTTCGACCGTACGCAGTGTTATGGCTACTTTACGGCCGCTAACCAGATCAATTTCATCAGGTATGACAGTCACTAATGGGGGCACCTTTGCGTTGCACAGCTTGGCATGAGCGGTAATGCAGCGCGCGCCATCGGCTACGGACAAAAGTTCCAAATTAGGGTTTAGTTTTGCCAGAGCGGGTTTCATAAATTCAGCGAGCCCATGGGGGTCGGCCATCAAAATGTGACGCTTCGTCATGATTAATCAGCCCCCATATGCCTGGATACATCTGAAGACCATCACACTCATAATGATCAATTGAGTCATGATCGGAGCAAGGATTCCGCCGGTCCGCCAGAGCAAGGTTGCGTAAACGCCGCCCGCGAACGCTGTCATTTGCAACACGCCTGTGAGCATCACCGAGGGTGGCAATGACAAGGTTGCAAAAAATGTCAGTTGGTGGAGGCCAAAGAGCGCCGCAATGAGTCCGACTGCAAAGAGCGGATTGTCGATTCGGTCCAGCAGCGCGACACCAACAAATCCAAAGAAAAACAGCTGCTCTGCGAGGGTATGGGTCAAGACCATCCCAAGAGCGGGCAGCAGGGGCGTCGGCGTCAATGGCAGCGGTGATAAAAAGCCGACTACGAGTCCATACAGGCAACCGAAAAATAGCCAGATTCCGCCTTTTTCGATGAGTTTGATATCACTAAAGCGTCTCTTCGCTATCCCCAGTATTCCAAAGAGACCCATGAACAATAGGATCCCGCGTCGAGTCCAATACCAGGTGTCGTCTGGAAGCATGTAGGATTCAACATTACCCACCACTTGCTTCGCTTTCGGAATGTCGAAGGTTTGCTCGGCTTGGCGCTTCTCTTGAACCTTTTTCATCCAAGCAGGCATGTTTTTCATCTGCCGGACTTGGTTGAGTTGGCTGCCATCTTCGAGCATTGGCCACTCTTTTGCGCCGCCGTCGATTAGATTTGCACCGGCGTAAAGCCCCGCCAAAACAATGAATGCTGTTGCCAAAACAGGTCCGACGCCCTGACCCACTGACAGGTCCAGATTCAAGCCAGCCCGCCCGGCCTTTTGGGTGTTCACCATCCGCAGTTGGGCCCATGCCTCATTATTATCGCCATTGATTCGTGTTGCCTGATTGAGGAACCGTCGGGCATCGTCTTTTTGACCGGCCAAGCGACAGATCTTGCCCATGTACAGATACGCTTCATCGGAATTTCGATCGAATTCAAGCGCTTTTCGAATCCGAGCGACAGCCGCATTAGCTGCGTCCTCAGATTCGTCTGAACTGAGATAGTCCGCCCATCCCAGAAGAATGTGGCCTCGTGGCTCAGACGGCGCGTGCGTCACCGCAGATTCCAGAAGGCCTTTCGCGTCCTCATACTGGCCGCGATCGAGTAAAAGTTTGCCCTGGGTTAGGAAATAATCTCGAAGCATCGAACCGCGTACATTGAGGTCATTAAAATCCGCACCCGATTGTTGGGCCCGTCTGTAGACGGCTCGTTGTGCTTCATCAGCCAACACATCTCGAGCATCACTTAAGAGGTCTTGGATGGAGTTGGCTAGGCGACGAACCTCCCCTCCGTCAGCGGCGTTGCTGCCGACAAGGTCTATGATTCGTTTGTCGTATGCCGCAGAAACTGCTTCTGAATCAGCCGTTGTGGGTACATCTAAGCGCTCGAAGAAACCCTGTTGTTTGAGCTGGGCCTCAGCTGTTCGTAACTCAGCCAGACTGGCTCCACGCGACGTGAATTGTCCGGTTACGTACAGCCTCATCAGGCGGATTCGAGTTTGTTCGATTGGCCATTTAATGGCCTTGGCCAAGGCTTCGATGGCTCTTTCGCTGGCGCCATATTGGAGGCAGCCCCGCAGCATTTGTCGGTCAATTCGATCTGGTTGAAGGCAATCCGGTAGTTTCGTTTTTCCTTTGCCTAGATTGCCAAGAGACTCCAAATGTTTCGCCATCTCTGAGTCGGTCATACACGACCGAAGCCCGACCTCAATGACACCAGGCATAGGAAAATGGACCTGTGGAGACTGCGGCGCATACGTCGGGTCATCGAAAAAATGAACTTTGAACTTAGGGACTTTAAATGATTTTACGATGAGGTGAGCGATGGTTTTGGCCGTGTGTGTCTTCGCGTCAATTCCATCCTCATCCGGGGTTGAAGTCAGCCAAGGTCGTACGCTTACGAGGGCGCCGTTGACGAAGCTCCACGCCTCGGGGTCGCCATTCGGACCGAACAAGACAACGTGGCCCGCCTTTGCGCCTGCCACCGTTTGTGCAAGAAATTGTGCGAGACCAAGACCTGTGCTCTCGAGAGCCCCACTGAGTGTAGTGTCGACAACCGTCTTGAAAGCGTCGAAAGAATCAACCCGCTCGACAGACCCATCGGGTGTCTTTAATCGGTCAGATCCGAGGAGTCTGCCAGCGCCCAAGGCTAACCTGATCGAGCGCTCAGCAAGTGGCTTGGATACCTGGCCATCGGGTCCAACAATTTGATAGGTTTCACTCAACCTTTATGCGCCCTGAATATGCAGTTTGTCGATGACTGACGGTCGACGCCAGTCTCGAATGATCCCGTCCCACGTTCGAGTATATGTGACCATCATTTTCGATCAAGCAAATAAAGGGGTCGTTTTTGCCTAAGTCCGTTCCAACGAGTCCTTTATTTACGCCTATCGGTGCGCCAATTCATGACGATGACTCCAGGCTGGTCGCTCTCCTCGTTCCATGAGATGATGGCACTGCTTGTGTTAGGAAACGACGTTTGTCGATTGGGTTTTGCGCATATGCATCGATTTGTGATGGTTGTCATATTCATGACAGGCGGTCTGCTTGCTGTCGCATGCACCCAGACTGCGAGATTGCCTACAGAGCGATTTGACCACCCAGAGCCCATCTTTGCCAGAGGCACAGACTTGGCTAGAGAGCATGTGAGAACTTTTTTGGGCGACCGAAATTGGGGACGTAGTGGGTATGCCTGTATCGACTGCCATTCAATCGACGGTCACTCAGCCCTCGATTTGAGACCGGCTCCGAGACTCGCGTTAAAGCGGTCAGCTCAGTCAGGTCTCGCTGAATTTCGCCAATCCATCAATCGGTGTACGGAGCGCTATCTCATGCGACCTGGCTGGTCTGATACGACTTTGATGGTCTTGACCGCTCATCTGGCGCGCGTTGAAGGTCGGCCTCAAGGGCACAGCGGGTTATCAGGTCGAGTCCTTTTTAATAGAGCCTGCCAGCATTGTCACCGTCCGGATTTGGCTGGTGGGCTTTTAGGCCGCCCGATCAAACGCTCTAGACTTGAATTTTTTGTCAGGTCCAAATTGAAATCCGGGCACGCAGCGCTTATGCCTGGGTTCGGACTCGACACCCTGACCGTCGAACAGTACCAGGCACTATCGACATTTCTGCTCACGGATCAATTTGCAGACTAGGGTCTCTTAATTACCCTCGACGGCACGTCTCTCGGCTCGGTGTGGCCGGAGTCGCGTTACGAGCAAGTCACAGGCGGCCTCCGGTGCATCACACCAGGCGGCACTATGAGCTGTGGTATAATCGGAAAGGCCTGTTTCGCAGCCCTGAATTTCCATATCCACGATGAAACCATCTAAATGAATTCGAAAATGTTCCGCTGTTCCGGCAGCTCTTGAGCCGAAGAAGTCCCAGTAGAGTCTTCGCATGCTAAATCCCTTGGCGTTCAGCGAACCCACAAACACGACGCTCTATTTGTCGCCCGGACGACTTGCCGCTGTCAATGTTCTTGTCCAACTCGGCCTGTTGGTTTGATGGGGCTGTCTATTTTGTGAGCCCAATTTTTAGTGATGATGGTCATTTCCCATCGTCACTGGGCTTGAAAACAGTGCCCCAAAGTAAAATTTGGCTCACATTTCGTCTTTTGTGGTTTGACACCCAGAGGTTGCTGTGGCCCACTGGAGATTGCACGGCACATCGGCATCGGTTGGACGACGGAACTCTTTCGTGAATAGGCGTAAACCCAATCAACAAATGCAATTATTGGTCGCTCCGGTGAACTGGACTAAGACCATGTCTATCAAACGGCGATTTGAAGATGCTGAAGTGCCCGTCCGTGTTCTTGGTGCAAGTGGACTCGATGCGGCCATAAGTCAGCTTGAAAAAAGCAATCGTTACCAGGCTGTTCTCATCGATTGGGATGAAGCTCCGGGAGACGCAATCGCCCTCTCCTGCGCCATAAAAGAGCGAGGGCAGCCCATTGTTGTCGCATATCAACGTCATTGGACTCGAGACGACATTCGTCGTGCCCTGCAACTCGGTGTTGATAGTTTGATGTTGGACTCATTTACATCCGTCGACGTGATGCGTGACATCAGAGCCATTCAAGATAACGGCGTGAGCGTGACACGGGCTCAAATTATTGAACAAGGCGGTCCGGAGCTGATGGAGGCCGACCCAAGCCTATGGGCAGACCAAGCTGATGGCTGGCGAGATCGAATGATCAGTGTAGCCGACCATTTGAGTCGGCCATGGTCTGAAGACATGAGCGACCACGCAAACCACATGGAAGTGTCCGTGAGGCGAAGCGCGCAAATCGATCAATTGTCGCCGAATATGGCCCGTGCAGTTCTCGAGGTCTTGAGCCAGGGGCGCGATCGAATCCCAGAGGTCACAGCGCGATATCGTATCGATGCTGAAGAATTGCTTCATGTTTTGGCTGCTGTTGAAAGTTTTGCAGCTAAGCACGGTGGGGCAACGCGCATACCGTTGTTGATGGATGCTGTGCTCAATCGCGATCAAGATCGAGACGAGGACAATCGGTCGCCAAGGCTTATGGTTCTAAAACGGGTCGCGCGCGTCGTGATCAAAGCCAATGGGCTTCCAGCTCGTCGAAAAGACCCGCTCAATGAGACCATCAAAAAATTCTTGGGTGTCTCAGAGAGGTTGAGCGCCACGCTCAACCCCCAACAACGCTACAACTTGGCCGTCCGTCTGATCATGCTCCAGGATGAGCAAGATGCGTTAGATTACGTAGGATTTGCCCTCGTTGGTCAATTGCTTCGCCGCTCCAAAGACTCAGAGATTGGCGAGACTCACATCGAGGCACTCAACGCGCTCCTGGGGTTTGATGGTCGATATGTAGGAATCGATCCAAAGAAGCTGATCCGAGAACTTGCGGTTCTCAACCCAATCCCGTCTCTGGCGGAGATCGACTTACTGGATTTAAATGCCTTTAAAGAGGCGATAGATTCTTCGGCTTTTTCCGATTACAGCCCCTTGATCAATGCCATAGACCAATTGCTTGATGTCGGCCGAGTTCTCGGTCCAATCGATCAAAAGCGTTTGAAAGATTTATCTCATGCGATTCGCCATGAGTTGCCCGTTTTGGTTGGACGCCCAGCGTGGATATCCCTAAGGCGCGGATTTACTCAGAGCGCCGAGCCACCCACGGATCAGATTGTCCAGCGGCTTACGTTTCTCATGGGTGCCCGGGCCGATGGTGCAGTCAATCGACTCAGTTCCGCCCTGGGTGATCTGATTGAGGTTGGGCGCAATGCCATGGACGCGGCCCGTTTCTCAGAGTTTTGCCGACAAGCGTGTGCTGAAGTATTGAGTAAAGATGTGATCTCTGAATTTGCGGGTGAAACCCACAACGAATTCACACCCGATCGAGTTGACCGTCAAGGGGCGGCGGAGAAGAGGGCCCTGCTCGAAGGCGCACTCACGTCCTTTGTTGATATGAACATCGACCTTGATGAGATTCGTCATTATCTCCCCCCAGTCCCGCCTGGGTATACGACGCTCACCGATCAGGAAATGACCCGCATGCAGGTGTTGGCAGCGGTCTTAGAAGGACGCCCCATGCGCGAACAAGCGCATGTCATGAGTCATTTCTTGGGCCAGCATAAGCTCCACCAAGCCGAACTTGATGCGTTACGGGCGATGCTGGGTAACGGTCCGTTAATTGATTTAGCCGAAACCGAATATTTAGACCCCCTCGGTGCATATCGAGATGGCTTTGATTATGAGCTTGAAGACGAGTACGGAGACGAATTCGAAGGTGATGAATTTGACTTCGCTGACGATGATGATGACGAAAATTGGGATGTTGCTGCGGCGGATGAAGAGCTGATTAGTATCGCTGATACGCCGGCGGAAAAGTTATTCGATGTCGGGGCTGCACCCCCTCCGCAGCCGTCGCGTCCTCCACACCAAGTTGATTCCTTCGACCTCGGACTCGAGGAACTTGAGCTTGAACTTGACCTGGCTGGCGGCGTATTCGAATTAGATGCCAGCGTGACGGGATCCCTTGATGTCAGTGGAGACGGCGGCGGCTATGGCTCTCGTGCTGGGATTAGCGTTCGGGGGGATGATGTGCGCGGCGGGTTGGGCTCTGTTCGAATGGATGATGACCTGCGCGAGACTTATGGAACCGTTGAACAAGAGGGGGATGGAGCCACAACTGAATCGATATTCGGCGGGATGAATGAGCCAATGGATCGGGGGTTGATCTCGCAGCCGCTGGATGCGGCTGATCAATTTGGAAACGGGACAGACGATCAGTTTGACGACAGCGCATTTGCGCAACCGGCATCCGTACCGAGTTTCGATGCGAGCCTGAGTGGTGGTTTTGACCTTGGGCCGGCGAAAGACATTAAAGCGACGCGGAAACGGGAACGCGCATCGAGTGACATAGATAAAAACATCCCAATGACGCGTAAGGGTCGTCTGGATCTTGAAGCCATCAAAGACATGATTGACAAAAAACAGCTTAAGGATGCGGCGCGGTTATTACACGGTGCGCCCGATGACATCCCCGATTTAGCAGAAGGCCTCCATTTGGCAGCCCTTCACGCATTTTGTGAAGAGCGACATCACGCAGCTCAAATGCTTTGGACTCGGGCGCACACTCTCGAACCAGACCGTCCCAATATTCTGTTCAGTTTGGCCAGAGTTCGGATCGAACTGGGCAAATATGCGGAGGCCAGACCCCTACTGGACACGCTCGCTGTGTTGATGCCTCACTTCAGTTTGGCAAACGACCTTATGGACATTGTTCGGCATCGGGCGGGTGCTGATTCATGAGCGAGGTCATACGAGACGACGGATCGGCCCGAAACGGGGCAGAGACGCCATCACAATCCCCGTTAATTCTCATCGCCGAGGATGATCCAAAAACCCTCCGATTAGTTGGTGAAGTGGTCCAAAGAGCAGGCTATCGGGCGGCTCTGGCGAAGCATGGTGTTGGTGCGGTCAAGCTTCTCAAAAGAGCCAGACCTGACTTGATCATTCTTGACCTGCGGATGCCTCGGATGGATGGTTTTCAGCTCTTGGAGTTGCTGAAAAAATACGAGACTTCGGCCAGCATTCCAGTGGTTGTTTTGACGGGGTCTAATTCACCTATGGATATCGATCGAGCCATGCAACTTGGTATTACCGACTATCTTGTGAAACCGATCTCACCTCGGAAACTCATCACGAGGATACAAAAATTATTGAGGTGAATCCTGCATCTTTTTTAGAGCTGTTTGATTCTAGATGTACAATTCGCTGGCGGACGTGTAGGTACGCTAGCAGTAGACTGGTACCTTGTGGTAAACCGCAGTAGGCAGTTGGAAATCTTGATTGAAAGTCGTCAATCCGATGGACAGCGGTCTGTTAAAGGGGAGCAATGTATGACAACGCGTAGAGGGTTATCAACTCTCGGGCTAATCTGGCTAGTTGTTTTCGGTGGTTGCGAGGACCCCGTTGGTACGACTGTGCCGCAGCGCGACATGTTTGTTCGGCAAATCACAGATATGGCTGCGATGACGGACACCCTTCGTCTTGACGGTGCCATGGTCATTCGAGAATGCGAAGCAGGAGAGACCCGGTCGTGCGGTTCGGCCATCGGCGAGTGCCTCGAAGGTCTGCAAGTTTGCAGTGAGAATGGCCTTTGGAACGGCCCCTGTATGGGGGCTGTCGATCCCATAGACGAGCTTTGCGATGAAAAAGACAACGACTGTGACGGACTCACTGATGAAGTTTTCACTCTAGGCGGGACATGTAAGTATACCGACGACCGCGGTTTCGACCGGGATGGCCGTGTCTATTGTAATCTTGACGAAGGTGATCCGGAATACGGAATGCCCTATTGCCGTCCAGAAATCGATTGCAATATCGATGAAGATGGCGACGGTGTTGGTGTGTGCGATGACTGCGATGACGGCAACGCCATTAATTTCCCGGGAAATATCGAGCGTTGCGATTCCGTCGACAATGATTGCGATGAGCGGATCGATGAAAGCTTTGACCTGGACGCAGCCTGCCAAGTTGGCGATGGCATCTGTCGCGTCGGTGGTGAGACCGTTTGCGCGGCCAATGAAATGGAGACCACGTGCGTTGGCGAGCCCGGTGAGCCTGCAGATGAGATCTGCGATGGACTGGATAATGACTGCGATGGACTTCAAGACGAGGGCTTTAACCTGGCTGGCGAGTGTACCGTCGGCCTCGGTACCTGTCAGGTCGCTGGCTTTGTCATCTGCAATGCCGATGGGTCTGCGGGCTGTGATGCACAAGCGGGTATGCCCGGTGCTGAGACCTGTAATGAACTCGATGACGATTGTGATGGTGTTGTTGATGAAGAACTTGGTCTAGGCGATGCCTGTTCAGTTGGACGCGGTATTTGTCAGCGGGATGGTGAGAACCGATGTAGCCCAGATGGGACAGGCGACGTTGTCTGTAGCGTCGAAGAAGGTGAGCCCCTCGAAGCGGAGAGCTGTAATGCCTTAGATGACGATTGTGACGGTGTTGTCGATGAAGGCAACCCAGACGGTGGTGCAGATTGCGATTCGGGCAATCCGGGCCGTTGCGGTCCTGGCATCGTGACCTGTGTGCAGGGCGGCCTTGCTTGCGTTCCGCAGGCCAACGGCATCGCTGAGGTCTGTAACGACTTAGACGATGATTGCGACCAGCGGATAGACGAAGTACCGGGCGTCGGCGAGCCATGCAGTGCCGGTGTCGGTCTCTGCCAAACCAATGGCACACAGGTCTGCGAAATCGGGGTTGGTGTTGTCTGCTCGGCGTCCGCAGGTCAGCCCAATGCTGAGGTTTGCAATAATCAGGATGATGATTGTGATGGACGAACGGATGAGGGCAACCCCGGTGCTGGTGCTGCCTGTGAGACCGGTGAGCTGGGTCGGTGCCTTATTGGCTCTTTGACCTGCGCAGACGGGTCACTTCAATGCGTACGGTCGTCCAATCCTGTAGATGAGTTTTGCAATAATGCCGATGATGATTGTGATGGTATTATCGATGAAGTGCCTGGCGTCGGAGACGACTGTTCAGCCGGTATCGGCGCATGCCGCCGCGCTGGTCAGCGCGTGTGCTCCAACGGGGGCGGTCTTGTCTGTTCAGCGACAGCCGGTGCGGCCGTCGGTGAGCGCTGTGATGACCTTGACAACGATTGTGATGGGCGCGTCGATGAAATCTTTGCACTCCGTGCGCCGTGCACCGTCGGAGTTGGCGCCTGTGAAGTAGCCGGTCAAATGGTGTGTCGGGCTGATGGGCTTGATACAGAGTGTCGGGGGGAGCCAGGCTTACCTAGCCTTGAACAATGCGATGGTCTCGACAATGACTGCGACGGCACATCTGATGAGAATAATCCCGAGAGCGGAGGCGATTGCAATACGGAATTCGATGGCCTTTGCCAAGCTGGGATTCGGAATTGTCGAAATGCCGTCCTTGTCTGTGACCGTATCAACGAGCCTGCCCTCGAACGGTGCAATGGACTCGATGACGACTGCGATGGCGCAATCGACGAGGATTTCCAACTCAATGAACCCTGTGCTGAGGGCATCGGTGCCTGTCGGACCGCAGGTGTAACTATTTGTAACGCTGCTCAGGATGGCTTGGCCTGTAGCGCGCAGGCTGCCGTATCGCAACCAGAACGGTGTGACGGACTGGATAATGATTGTGACAATATTATTGATGAGACATTCAACCTGAATACCGAATGCGAGAGAGGCTTAGGCATCTGTTTGGCGCGAGGTCGGGTGGCGTGTACTGAAAATGGTCTTGCCGCCTGCAATGCCGAACCGTTGGATCCATTGCCCAGCGAACTTTGCAATGGTCTGGATGACGATTGCGACGGGGATCTCGATGAGGAAAACCCGGAAGGCGGAGCGGCTTGTCCTGTTCAGGCGGAAGGCATTTGTGGAATCGGTATCGAAAATTGTTCAAATGGCGCGATCGTCTGCGTACCCAATGCGTTGCCAGGTGAATTACCTGAGGTGTGCGACGGACAAGATAACGATTGCGACTCCAATTTAGACGAGGGCAATCCGGGTGGTGGCGAAGTGTGCGACACCGGCGCCCTTGGAGAATGTGGTCGCGGTACGACCCAATGTGCAGGCGGCTTCATTCAATGCTTTGCGGACTTTGCGCAAGCCCCTGAGACCTGTGATGAATTGGATAACGATTGTGACGGAACCGCCGATGAAGGGTTCGGGTTAGGTGACGCCTGTGATGGCGATGATGCTGACCAATGCGCCCGTGGGACTGTTGCCTGCGACCTAGCGACAGGGGGTACCATGTGTATCAACGATGACGTGGTTGCAGAGACTTGCAATGACCGAGACGATGACTGTGATGGCATTGTCGACAACGGCTTTGACAAGTTAAATGACGTGACAAACTGTGGGTCCTGCGGCACTGATTGCCGGGATCCGGATCCCTTCAATCCAGGCCAGGAACTGCCCAACGCATCGTGTATCAGCGGTACGTGCTTCCAGACCTTCTATGTAGACGACCGCAACGGGTCCAATACGAGCGGTGACGGGACAGATGCCAACCCATGGCGGACCATGAGTCATGCCCTCGATGGTCGCATCGACAGCACGCAGTACGCGGCCCGAATCTATGTCAAACCGGGTCGTTATTCATCAGACCAGTGGGTTGACCTAGCACAATGTGATGGTGATGGAGACGGTGATCCAAGCAATGATTCCTGTGCGACGCACACCATCGCCTGTGAGACCAATGGTGACCCTAGGACCATTGAGCGGTGCGCCAGCTGCGTTTGTTCTCCCGAACTGCAATGCGCCGGTGGCTTGTGTTCGATGCCTGAATCAGAGAGGGAAAATTTACCCATTCGAATGCAGGATAAGGTCCAATTGGTGGGTGATGGCTCTATCGACCACGTTGTGATTGACGGTGGTATGCTCGCCTGCTTTCTCACTGAACTTCATCCAGACTGCGACATCCTACGGAAGCCCGATGGCGGCCAATTGGTTCGGGCTGAAAATATGGATGATGAGCCCATGATGGCCCGCGGTCGAACCTGCTACACCCTAGATGATAACCGCTGTATGCAGCCCGGTGACCCCAACTATTTGTTCTTATCTCGCCAGCCACGCTGGGGTGCTCATGGGTCACGGAATCTCTTATCCAATCTGACTTTGCTCAGGGGCAGTAATACGCGTAACCGAATCGGTACTGAAGAACCGACTTTGTTTGTGACGACCCTGAACAACGGGATCTTTGAGGCGCCGCGTCAGACGAATTTACGGATTTCAAATCTGAAGATCGTCAAATCGCGTGCCGATACCGAGTATCCCGTGGCTGTATTTGGTAATTCCAACATCCTTTTTGAAGACACCCTCGTCGAAGGCTGTGAAGGGCGCGGTCCTAGGGGCTTGGTTTTAGCGACGACCCAGCGTAACGGTGGGGCCATTTCCAGCACCGTCATCGACCGAGTCACGTTCCGAGGTAATGATGTCGGAGATGCCGCTGGAAGCGTGCGCGCACTTGTTCACACCAGTACTCAGCTGACCCTTCAAAATACCGTCTTTTCTAATAACATCGGCGGTGGTCTATACCTACAAGCGAACGGTAAGGCTCTTGTAAATTACAACAGTTTTTCCAGGAATTCCTACTACCACATATACGTTCACCAAAACGTCAATAAGTCTGTAATTATTGCCAATAACTTATTTGCCAAAGAGACCAATGATACCTATCTCTTCGTCCATTCTCAGGCGGAACCCGAGACCTTCATCTACAATAATATCTTTGACGATGATGACCCATTAGTTCGAACGGATCGGTCAGGCTACGGCACAGAAGAGCGTCTCAATGCACGGTCTTTTGCGAGCAATAACGTGCAGTTCAATCTCAACTTGGTCAATGCCGAGTCCAATAACTTGGCGCTCAGACCCGGTTCACCAGCCATCGATGCCGGTCAGCTCACACCGGTTCCGGACCCTAGACCGGTGACGCTGACAGCCGCTCAATGCGTGGATAATGCAGATTGCCAATGTGATGGTAATGATTGCATTTGTATTAATGACGATGCCTGTACAACGGCCAATGCGAGAGATTCCAAGTGGAACCTGAATGCCGATATTTGCAACCAAGATGGGCTTTGTGAAGTCGATACTGTGACCGATACGGATAATGATGGTGCTGCAGATTGGATCGAATTAATCCTATTGGGTGATGAACACTTTATCACCGAGACGCCAGAAACCATCGTATATGACACACCCTACAGCGTTCATCCAGCCTACGACTTGAACGGCTTCCTACGGCCCGAAGGCGTTGCCAGCGACCAAGGCGCCATTGAATGGGCTCCTCCGGGCGATTGATACCTGTGGCCATTGGACGCTCCGATGGCCCGAATTCAAGCTATCTAATCAATCCGTTGGAAGACTGAAGACACGCTCTGTGTTGCGGGTGGTTATGTACGCTAAATCTTCAAAAGATTGTCCCCGTAGTTCAGCGACAACTCGAGCTGTTTTTTCGACGAAGCTGGGTTCATTCCGTTTCCCTCGATGGGGGACCGGCGCCAGGAATGGCGCATCGGTTTCAACCAAGATTCGATCATCTGGAATCATGGATACGGATTCGCGAAGTCCTCTGGCATTCTTAAACGTAACGATGCCCGACAGTGAGATATACAGTCCCAGGTCCAATGCGCGCTGGCATTCGTCTTTGCCACCGGTAAAACAGTGAATGATACCGCGTTGACCGACACCGACATTTTCAATGAGCGAGAACGCGTCATCAAATGCGTCTCGGACATGGATGATACATGGGTAATCAAGTCTCTCCGCAGCCTTAAGGTGCTTTTTAAAAAGTGCTTTTTGGCGCGTCCGACATGATACGTCATAGAAGTAATCAAGGCCTGTCTCCCCCACACCAACGACTTTTGGAGATGCCCAAAGAGTCTCCAAATGGTGCCAGTCTTCATCGACAAAGGCATCAACTTGGTGCGGGTGAATTCCGGCTGTTGAAAACACCATTGAATGTTGATTCGCAAGTGCGGCTGCGTGGGTCGATGATTCAATTGTAGTTCCGATAGAAATGACTGTTGAGACACCGGCTGCTTGCGCCCTTTCGAGAACAGCTGGCCGATCATGGTCGAAACTATCGAAATCTAGGTGAGCATGGCTGTCGATGAGCTGAGTACCCATGAATGGTCCTAACGCTGAAGGGGGTCTGTTCCGTCTATGAGAATTTCTTCACCGTCGGTACGGCCGTCTCCGTCGGTGTCTGCGCGATCTGGGTCCGTTCCGAGTTCATCTTCTATGACGTCGGGCACGTGATCGCCATCGACATCATTGGGCCGGTAAAAGCATACGCGTCCAAACCCATTGTCACCGCCAAAGCGACTGCCTTCATCGGCAAAGCCAATGATGGGAAGTCCGAATGGATCACTCGCCAGATTGACTCTCTTAAATATGTGACGCCGGTCTGCAATTGTATATGCTTCGAGAGAATAGATGCTTGAGACCTCGGTGAGCTTATAGAGGTTGAGACCATCTTCTCGAAAGCCCAAAGCGCTGCGTAATCGGTAGCGCCCGGCAATCAGCAAACCCTCCTCGAAACTCATAATCGCCTGACTTCCACCATGGCCCTCCGCATCGAGGTTATTCGTCCGAACTACACCACTTAGACCCTGGTCTATGGTTGAAATATACAGATTGCCATCACTGCCGATATCCGGGTCCGGTGGGACATCACCGTGGATGACCGTGACTTGGTTATTTTCGACCCAGATGCGCGGTCTAAAACCGACCCCGTTTTCGAAAACGCCACCAGGGGCTGCAACGGATAGCCACCGATTATTTTGTTTTGTTGTGATGCGAAAGCTGCGCTGACCGGAGTCGCGGTGCACAATAAATGGGGTGCCATCTACCATGACCATATCCAACTCGATTCCAACAATTGAATTGGCGACTGAATCGGCCAAGTCCCTCGACCATTGTCCATTGGCGTCCCGACTTGCGACAAAGAGCTGGCCTGCATGGCGGTATGCGACAAGAACTCGATCATTATTGACAGTTATGGCGCAGTCTATACCTGCATCACCGTCCTCGGCCACCGTCTCAGTGACCCAGTCTCCATCGGCTGACTTGTATGCGTAGTACAAGGTGCTGGACCGTGCATTTCTGTAACACACGTGGGGGGCTTGATCGGCAATGATCACATCCGTGTCGAAGATTGGACGGTTTGGAAAAAGAGCAACTCGACTCTGAATTCGACTATTTGAATGAGTCCCGTCTCGGTTGACTTGTGTGAGATACAAATTCCCTTGGATTAGAGACGAGCGCGTCACAAAAATATCGCCCAAGGCATCGACGGTCATATCCAATGCAATGTTCTGGTTATTATCGGCAAGACAAAAACGGGTGAGCTGCCGTTCGGGGGGGGAGCAGAATCTGTCGGCGGCTTCATCAACATGACCATCACAGTCGTCGTCCAATTGATTCTCGACTTCACAATTTGGCTCGAACGCGGCAACGCACTCTGATGTGTCCGCCTCACAAATAAGCGAGCCTTGCGCGCATTGGCCGAGCTGTTCAGTTTCACAGGCGAATCCGCGTACATCTTCTCCGCTGCGGCCATCGCAATCGTCGTCTTGACCATTGCAGGGGTCTGCCGGATGGGCATCTGTCTCACAAATCAATTGACCGGCTTGGCAAATCGTCGTCGCGCGCCTTGGGCAGTCAGGCCGTGCCCACCCGGGGTCGCACGGTTCGCCGGCTCCCTGAGTATTCTCATCGACCCGGCCATCGCAATCTTCATCTGTGCGGTCACAGGTCTCCATTTCACCGTTCGAATCAGAGATGCAGCGCATCCGGCCGTCTTCGCATTGGCGTGTACCTGGACCACAGATACCAGCTTGCCCTGTTTGGCAAACAGCACCGACATTTGGCGCGTCTTCGTCGGTTGTGCCATCGCAGTCGTTGTCCAAAGAATCGCATACCTCTGCACTTGAATTTCGAATCGGTCTGCATTGGATCTGACCGTTCGTGCATCGAGTTTGGCCCATTTGGCATACGCCCAGCAAATCGGTTTGGCAGTCTAATCGAGCATCACCGGCATTCTCATCTGTTCTGCCATCGCAATCATCATCGAGGCCGTTGCACATCTCAGCCACAGGTCTACACAGGTTCATATCCACCAAGGGCCCTGCATCTTCGCCGGTCGGCTCTGAATCTATTTCGGCCACCATATCGGTGACAACCATATCGCTCACGTCCATATCGGCCATGAGCGCCTGATCGAGATTCGTCCCAGCATCCATTAAGGGGGCTGCCATGTCTGGTATCAGTACGGCTGCATCGCCATCCATGTTTGCCATCGCATCGGTATTTACGGATGCATCAGCGGCGCTCCTATCTGGTTGTGTTGGGGCGAGCCCACCATCGGACGGTGTTGGGTTGTTCATCCCATCCATTTGATCTGTCATTGGTTGACCGCCATCACCAGAATTGGAACAGGCTGATAGAACAAGCACCAAGAAGAAAAACGGTAAAGGGAATTGTCGTCTCATAAGTCTCCGTAGCGCCGATCATGTCATGCAGTGCTTGGGTCTACACTACCATACTCTGGCTGGTCTGTGATGCATTGCTTGACGTCCGATACCCAACATAAAATCAAGTTTTAAGCTCACTTTGGCTCTGACACCCAGCAATTTGGAGGTCTGGTTTTAGCAGCCTGTGCTATTCTGATCATACGTCACCGATTGGAGATGGGCGTATGAGAGTTTTCCCTATTCTGATTTATCTTGTGATGAGCGGATGCGCGGGCGAAGGGATCTATGAGACCGATATGGAGACCCGGGGGTCTTCCAGTACAAATGGATATGACTCAAGTCCAGGGCCGACGCCAGGTGCGCGTTTCGATGCCCAGACCCGACCCAACCCACAAGCATTCGATCTGGGTATGGCGGGAGACCGTTATATTCCCCCGGTCCGCCCCGATGCGGGTACGCTGAGCAATACGGACCGCCTCAACCAATGCGTTGAACGGATGACAACCTTCATTCGGGACACAGCAACGTCCGTCGGATGTGGACAGTTCGACGAAGAGGACCGATTAAATGGCAGCTCGGGTTATAACCAAGGCCGGCGGTCAGCGGCTTGTATTAAGTTGAGTTGCCAAGGCACGCTCGTCGAAGGACACAATGGAATCCCCGCGGCTCGGACCTGTTCTGAACTCAATGATCTGACTACTATTTTGGACCGCGCTCTGGAACAAGCAATCGACGGGGGGTGTTCCGAACCACTTTTCCAAATTCGAGTTATCGACCTCGATGACTTTGTTGGCGGAGAGCCATGCGACCAAATCAGCTGCGGTTTAGACGATGCAGGTGATCCAATTACCATCGACAATCGGAATTAGTCGGTTTCGAAGACGTTCTTGATGTCGGCGAATGCTTTGAACTCAAGTGCATTACCGCTCGGATCCCTCAGAAACATGGTGGCTTGCTCGCCAGGCTGTCCGGCGAATCGAACGCGGGGCCCGATTTCAAAATGAGCCCCGTATGTGATCAGTTTTTCTTTGAGTAAATGCCAGGTTTCCAGATCCAGGATACAGCCGAAATGAGGAATGGGCACCCGATCACCGTCCACCGCATTTTGAACTGAATCGCTCACAGAACCTTGCGTCAGATGAGCTGATATTTGGTGACCAAACAAGTCGAAGTCAATCCAAGTCTCCGCTTCTCGACCGGATCTACATCCCAAGGCATTTACATAGAAGTCTCGGGTCTGCTCAAGGTCGGCGACAGGAAATGCTAAGTGGAAGAGGGTCACGTTGACTCACCCCAATTCTCGATATCATCGAGCCAAATGGATACGCTCGCATCAGATGGCATGCGCCAATCGCCGCGGGGCGACAAAGCGATACTCAAAACCTTGGGGCCATCGGCTGTACACGATCGTTTGAATTGCTGACTGAAGAATCGTTTTAAAAAAACTGAGAACCATTTTTTCAAGGTGTCTGGGTCGTATGTGTCTTTAAATGCGGTCCATGCCAGATCAAGTATTTGACGTGGCGGGCGACCGTGACCAACAAAGTGAAACAAGAAGAAATCATGGAGCTCATAGGGACCGATTTGAGTCTCGGTCATCTGAGAGATCTGACCGGCCGTAGATGCCGGCAACAATTCCGGAGAAATGGGTGTCTCTAGAATAGAAAATAAAGTTTCACGAAGGGGTTTTGCGTTCTTCGTTGACCACGATCGCAGTCGCTCATTTGCCACCCATCTGACAACGAACTGAATTAAGGTCTTTGGCACGCCCGCATTGACGTCATACATCGCGATTTGATCGCCTGCATAGGTGGACCAGCCCAAGGCCTTTTCAGACAGGTCACCTGTCCCGACAACGATCCCGTTTTCTTGGTTTGCAAGAGACATGAGTATCAGCGTTCTCAGTCTGGCCTGCACATTCTCGACCGTCACGTTCGCCCATTGCTCGTTTTGACGTAAGGCTTTAATCAGCGCGTCGATATCGTCTGCTTGAGAGGCGGCTGGATGTTCGATGGCTTTCAACAGACTTAAGCTCTCCTCCTTGATATCCATCGTTCGTAAATCGGCACCGAGTTGCTCCGCTAGAGATATCGCATTGTCCTTGGTGTGAGATGTGGTCCCCAGGCCGGGCATGGTCACGCAGACCAGATCGGTCGATACCTGTCCACACAGCTTAATGGCTTGCGTTGCGACCAGTGCAGCATGAGTCGAATCAAGGCCTCCTGAAATGCCGAGAATGAGTTTTGGCGACCCGATGGCACGCATCCGCGTCGCCAGGGCATTACTTTGAATCTCGAATACTTCCCAGCAACGTGTTGCCAGCGTATTCGGGTCTTTAGGCAGAAAGGGATGTGGGTCTACCGGACGCATCTGCTGCTGGCACTCCCTTAACGTAAAGGGAATATATCTAAAGGTCTGCCTAGACTCCGCGCTGCATTCACCGAAGGTATTCGACGCCATACGACTGTGCATTAAGGCGTTTAGATCAATTTCGCTGGTGACCAATTGGTCTGATCTGGAGAAACGTTTCGATTGGGCCAAGATGGCCCCTTGCTCACAAATGAATGCATCCGAATCGAATGCCAGATCGGTCGATGACTCGCCCGGACCTGCTGCAACATAGATGTATGCGCATTTTCCGCGAATCGAGTGGGCTCGGGTCAGTATGCGTCTTGTATCGGCTTTGCCGACCACAAAATTTGACGCGGATAAATTGCATATAATCAATGCGCCAGCAGAAATCTGATCCAAGGATGGAGGCACATGGACCCAGTTGTCTTCACAGACCTCAACACCGACCACCAGGTCTGGAGCATTGGAGGCCTTAAAGAGAATATCCAAACCAAAGGGGACGTCGGTGTCAGCGACTCGGATGGTTGTATTTGGTCGGACGAGCCGGCCGGAGCGGAACCACCGCTCCTCCTCAAATTCACCATAGTTTGGCAGATATGATTTTGGGCAGAGCCCGAGGATTTGACCTTTATGGACGGCTGCTACGCAATTGAAGATGCCAAGGTGGTGTTTAATCGGCAGACCGATAAATGCCATGGGATTGAGTTTGCAAGCGGCTTTTGCCAGCTTCACAAGCGCAGACAACCCGGAGGCGAGGAGATGCTCGTTTAAAAAGAGATCACGACTCGTATAGCCAGTCACTGAGAGTTCAGGGAAAACCACCAAAGCAGAGCCGATTTCGTCTGCTTTTGTCCACAACTCTAGAAGACGTTCACAGTTGAACTCGACATCACCGACCCGAGTTTGTGGAACGCCTGCCGACGCTCTTAGAAATCCGTTAGCCATCGCGCTTTAATGCCTTATGCATCCTGCCTCATAAATCTCATCTTGGGCCGACTATCTGACGTAAGACCCTGTTCCGATCGACCCCGTTCCGATCGACCCTGTTCGGATCGACCCTGTGTCCCCTGCTATCTGCAGGGGGTTGACCGATGCGGAGACACTACCTGGCTCAGTATACAACAGGCCGAAAACAATAGTCTAAATTTAGGTAATCGAGACCCAATTGGCTTGGCGCTGCAATCGTTACGGTCATGGCCGTTGGCATGGACCTTGGGTCTAGACTCGCCGATGGTTTCGGACAGGAATCGCTGTTCTCACTTCTTGGGTATAATCAAGGTTGATCTCAGCGTAGCAAATGCCTTCTCCGTCGCCACATTCGGCGACGATTGTACCCCAGGGATCTATGATGACACTGTGCCCGTAACTCTGTCGTTTGCCCTCGTCATCATGGATGCCCCATTGAGCGGGTGCCAGGACCCAACATTGGGTCTCGATGGCGCGTGCTCTCAGTAGTGCGTGCCAATGATCTTTGCCTGTTGTCAATGTAAAGGCCGATGGAATCGCAATCATGTCCGCGCCTTGATCCACGTGCATGCGATACAGTTCAGGAAACCGTAGGTCATAGCATATGCTCATCCCGAGTTTACCGAGCGGGGTGTTGGCCACTGTGACCGTGTCCCCAGGACAAATGGTATCCGACTCTCGTACGGAAAGCCCGCCAGGAACATCCACATCAAAGAGATGAATTTTACGGTAGCGCTCCATCAAAGTGCCATCGGGACCAAAAAGTAGGCTTGTATTGTAGCAACGTTGAGCATCGATTTGACCGTCGCTCAATCTACGCTCTTCGTTCAGAGACCCAATCAAAAGAAAGGTCTCCGTCTCTTGCGCCAGACGGCTAAGTCTCTGACCAATCTCTCCATCCACAGGCTGAGCCAAATCGACCTTGTGGAATTGCGGACCGAGGAGTGATGTGTTCTCTGGAGTCGCGATCAGTTTTGCACCCGCCTTGGCTGCTCGACGCACTAAGGCTTCGGTCATCTCGAGATTTCGCTCTATATCCATTGTGCATCTGAGTTGAATGCAAGCAGCTAGGAACATGGCACCCTCCAATCATATGGTTGACCCTATCTCGGCTGACTATGGGGATCAACCATGGGCCAATGATCACCAACCAGCGAGGCCTCACCCGCCCAGACGGTATACCCCAAGTAGATCAGTTGTCTGCGAGATGGACACGCCAATGAAAAAGCACCACCGTCGCCGCCGTGGCGACATTGAGACTGTCAATTAATCCGAATTGAGGGATCTCAACGACCAGATCAGCGGCGTTTCTGAGTGACTTGGGCATGCCTGCGTCTTCTGACCCGACAACGAAAAGTGGTTTAGGCGGATACGTGGCCTGGTGGTAAGACACACTGGATGCCGTTTGTTGAATGGCGACGATTTGATAACTATTTTCGCGCGCAAAACTCACAAGAGCGGCGGCATCTGCGCATGTTGTCACGTCCAATGCCAGGTCGGCACCGCGGGCTGGACTGCGCATAAATTCACTTCGCCCTACGAATACAACTCGATTAATGCCTGCAGCTTCTGCGCTGCGCATAGCAACACCGAGATTCATATTAAATCTGGCTTGATGCAGTGCTAGGCATGCATCGACGCGAGTGGGGTTTTCTAACACGTCTGATGCTCTCAGACCGTAGGGCGCTCGGCTGCTGGGTGACAATTGGATTGGATTAGGGTCTAAGCGCTGCTCCATTTGACGGTCGGCATATCGGCCCTCTAGATTTTGCCGGGCGAACCAGGCAACAGTTGGTTCATGGTCATGGGCTAGGGCCTCAAGCTGCGGGTGGTCTATTGGCAGATGACGGGCTAAACAAACCCTCACATGAGGGGACTCGAAACCCACTTGCAGCTCGTCAAAGCGACCCTGCTCGGCCATAGCCCAGGCCCTCAATATGGGTCTGTCTTCGAGCCTGTCGATGGACGTGGAATAATCCTGTGCAGCCGTGCGTCCGAGCGAGGCTAATTCATCCAATAGTGGAGAGTCCGAATCTGAGTATGCAATCAAGCGAATCAGGCTGTCTACGGAGGGGTCAATTGCATCGGATTCAAATCGGGTCAAAACCCTAAAGGGCAATTTGATTTCTCTCTTCAAGAGCGCGCTGGCGGCCCGGTCGACGACTTCGGGATCCGTATCGAATAGGGCGTCCATCAAGGCGTCCATAGGTGCCGATGGGGTCGCGGCGGCCCGCCTAATTCTGACATTGTCCGCCGCCAGAGCCAGAGTGAACTCTGGAATCTCATCGTCTGAGGTCGCTGTGAGAACACGCGCGACAGCCGTGCGTATGCGAATGGCTTGCTGTGGATCGATGAGGGCCGCCTTAAGATGTTTGTGCGAGTGTTTGGGCGGGATATTTGACAGCAGTCTCAGCGCACGTCGACGGGTCAAATCCCTGCTGGCATCGAGTGCATTGATGGTCTGTAAAAGCCACTCCGGTTCCACCCGTTCGGCAAGCGCTTGATTCGCTCGATCCCGAACCACTGGGTCAGGGTCGAAGAGCGCGTCGTCGAGGAGACCCTCACCAGGGCGGTCTTTAGCCAATGCGTTCGATGACGAGAGGTCGATTGGTGCTTGCTCCGTCTCCGATCACGATGGCTTTTTGTAGCCGGGTCTGCGCAGTAGATGAACCCTGCCCATTGTGGTGAATGATACCGAGCGGCTGGTCTTTTTCCACACGGTCACCCAAGCGGACATCCAGTTCGATTCCCACACTTGGGTCGATGATGTCATCGGTTCGCAAACGACCCGCACCCAGCAGGACCGCCGCCATGCCAATGCCTCGGGTATCCATGGATTCAATGACGCCACTCTGGCTCGCAGTCAATACGAGCTGCTGTTTTGCTTTAGGGAGTCGATCGGGGTCTTCAATAACCCGTCGATCTCCACCCTGAGCGCTGATAATCTCTCCAAACCGAGCCAGACCCGAGCCATCATCAAGGCGCTTTTTCGCAAGGCTCGGATCGACGCCTGCAAGCTCGAGCATCACTTCGGCCAGAGCCAACGTCAGTTCTCGAACATCATCAGGTCCCCGGCCCTTTAAAACATCAATACTCTCACCCACCTCTAAAGCGTTGCCGATCATCCGTCCAAGTGGCTGATTCATATCAGTCAGAAGAGCCACCGTGCGTTTACCCATCGATTCACCAATGCCAACCATCGTCTGAGCCAGATCGCGCGCATCATCCAGGGTCTTCATGAATGCCCCGCTGCCAACTTTTACGTCCAGGACCAGGGCATCGATTCCCTCGGCGAGTTTCTTTGACATGATGGAACTTGAAATCAGTGGAATCGACTCGACAGTTGCCGTCACATCGCGGAGCGCATAGAGCTTCTTGTCAGCTGGACAGACATCGGCTGTCTGACCGATGAGACCGACGCCAATGGTCTCCACGAGGTTGATGAACCGATCGACATCCAGGTCTGTTCTAAAGCCAGGAATACTTTCCAGTTTATCGAGGGTGCCACCGGTATGCCCGAGGCCGCGGCCGCTGATCATTGGCACGGGTACGCCACAGGCGGCAACAAGTGGGGCCAAGGGGAGGCTGATCTTATCACCAACACCACCCGTGCTGTGCTTGTCGACTTTCATGGTCTTAATGTGGCTGAGATCAATTATCCGACCCGAATGAAGCATGGCCTCCGTCCAGGGTCCTAGCTCCTCCGAAATTAGCCCCCTGAAGTAGATGGCCATGGCCATGGCCGACATCTGATAATCGGGTATTTTCCCAGCCGCATAATCGACGACAAAACGCTTAATATCATTGGGGTCCAGTACGAGCCCATTCCGTTTATCAGCAATTAATTCTACATCGGACTTCAAGATTCATCATCTCCATGGTCAGCTGAGTCATCATCGCCCACTTGTCCTGCAAAGGTGTTGGCAACAGCAATTGCCATTCGAAGTTTCTTAAAGCTTTCTTCTCGAGCCGATGCCTGCTCCCGAAGCTCGTCTGTTTCAATCTTCAGCTGGGCGACCTGTTCTTCTGCAGAGTCTGCGCGATCCAGCGCGACACGCATTTTGTCCTCTTGCCTTGCCAAGGTTTCATTAAGACTTGTCAGGGCACGTTCAAGTTCAGATAAGCGCGCTGTATCCATATTAAATTTAGTCTCTAGATCGGCTCGTCGCGCAGCAAATTCGACTTCGATATCGGCCTTTGCACTTTGCTCATTGGCCAGGCGTCTGGTGGTGTCGTTCAACTCTTTATTCGTGCTGTTCAACCGACTTGTGATCTCCCGGAGCTTGAGTTGATCAGCTTCCAATTCTTGATTTGATTTAGACAAATGCCCGTTAAGTTCTTTTATCTCCGCTCGGAGAACCTCGATAGATTTCTCCATGGAGACTTGCAAGGCCTCGGCCGCTTCCTCTGCCGTACGCATGTCTTGAGACTTCGACTCGACCAAGGCCGTTTTCGTCTCGAGATCATTTTTGGCTGCATTCAGTTCCGATTGAAGCACCGCTAAAGCGTCGGCGTGTTCAACGCGGACGGATTCCAGCTGCTGATTATGTTCCGTCACCACATCGTTCACTTTGGCTTGCCAAATGCGCTCGTACTCTGCGGCCAAGCGCGTTTCGGCGTTCTCGAGGTTATCTCTTGCGACCGATAAGTTAGAGTCAGACTGTTCAAGTTTGCTTGTCCAACCCTGGGTCAGTTTGTCCACCAGTGTGGTGTGTTCATAAACCGCCGCTTTCATCTGCGCTGAATGGCGCTTTTCAAGTTCATCGAAAGCAGAGCCATGTTCCCGAGTGAGTGATCCAATGGTCTGAGCATGGTCTGCCTTCATGGCTTCAATTGCTTTTTCATGGGTCTTTGCTTGGTCAGCCAGTCGTTCGTCCATCAATGTAGTTTGGGTGTCCAATGCCGTGGCATGAACTTGATTCAGCTCATTGATGGTTAAACGATGATCACCATTCACGTCCTCGATGGCTTGGCGTAATGAGTCATGAAAGCTCTCAGTTGCTTTGCGCTGTTCCGTATTCATGTCATCTAAGCGTCTTTGATAGTCATCTCGGAGTCGATCTAATTGCCCGGCACCGTCGTTTCGAAGGGCGGCCATAGCTCGCTCATGTTGAGCTTTGACTTCTTTTATTTCTCCGTCGGCATTCCGCCTGAGCGCTTCGCTAGATGCGTTCTGTTGTTTGGTCAGCAGGTCAATCTTTTCAGCTTCCGCATGCTTCAGCTCGCGTTCTCTGACTTCGATGGCTTCGGTGTGTTTTCGCTTCAAGCCGAGGGTCTCAGCAATATGTTCGGTGCGAATCCGCTCCAGCTCTTTTGCATGTTTCGACCGCAGCGCCGTCAGAGATTCATCTCGGCTCCTTTCTTCATCAGAGTCATTTGCATGCTCCGCTTGAATCGACTCTATTGCGCTGAGATGTGCGTCTGCTTGTTGCTTGAGACGCGCCTCCATATCCGATTGTATTTCTTCTATGGCCTCCCGATGGGCATCTCGGAGCGCCCTCAGACTGGATTCGTTTTGTTCTCGCGTCTCAGTTAAGCGATCGGCGTGACTTCGCTCCGCATCCAGTAGATTGCTTCGCAGATGATCGACCTCTGCTTGGAGACCGGCAGTTTTCGCGCTGAGTTCCTGCTGCAATGTCTCGTGACTTCGCTTGGCATCACCTAGCTCGGTGCTCGATGATTCCCGAACACGCCCCAGTTCGGCTTTGAGGTGTGCGAGCTGTTCGTCGCTGCTTGTGTTAAGTTCGGTCAACTGCTCTTTGAGTTGATCTCGGTCCCGCGTCAGTTCAGCCGTCTCCGTCTCACGTTTTTCTTCCAATGCGCTCCGGCTCGCCTTCAGCTCCGTCAGCTGAGTGGACAAATCCATCACGTCCGAGGCCGTTTTTTCTTGAAGCTCGTGCAACTCAGAACGGAGTTGTTCGTCGTTGGTACGCGCTTTTGCTTGAATGTCTGTGACTTGCACATAGTGCCGTTCGCTGTCCGCTTGAGTCCTCTCAAGCCGTTCCCGAAGCTCACTCATTCTTGAGCGTAGGGTTGAGATCTCAGATCGAGCTTGATCGCGCTCTGATTCGATCTCGGCTCTCACGCCATCCAATTCTTTTAGCTGAGCCTCGACCAATCTTGTCGATGATTGAAGCTTCTTGCTGGACGCCTTTGATTCTTCGAGTTGCTCGCTGGTCTGTTCGCTCGATGCCTTCAGTTCAGTCAATTCCTGCTTGGATTTGAGGAGTTCATCCCGAACCTGACCGATCTCTGTTCTCAGGCGTGTCTCCTCGACTTTCTGCTCGCGACCCTTGATACGGAGTTGGGCGATCTCTTCTGTGGCCAATTTCAGTGCCTGTTGAATTTCGAGAGCATTCGGTTGGACTGGTATCGATGA
>MDTC01117934.1_pt1 | contig 32199 bp, 15 predicted proteins | sample 811181 | NCBI WGS metagenome assembly MDTC01 (sample SAMN05326644, study PRJNA326480) | marine metagenome | isolation source: seawater | place: Pacific Ocean: North | collected 2011
AGCAGACAATCTCACAGTAAACAAAAATATTTCTATGCCAAGCAATATGAAATTAGAAGGTGTAGATTTTATAGGAAACACAATTACAACCTACAGAACTAATGATGATTTAGATTTACGAGCTAGTGGTACAGGTGTGGTAAGAGTAGGTAGTAACACAAATATATCAGGAGACTTAACAGTAAATGGCCTTACAACATTTGATACTATTTCTTCTGCCGCCACAAGTCCGAACAAACTTATAGTAGGAAGACTTGATGCATTTCAAACACAACTTGAAAATATCAATATATCTGGAAATAAAATACAAACAACACAGACAAATAGTAATTTAGAACTAGGTGCTAGTGGCACAGGTGTTGTTAGATTTGAAGGATTAAAAGTACCAAATCTTACTGTGAACAATACACTTTCAACACAAGGCATTACTGTGAATGCTGATGTTGAATTTACAGAAATAGAAACTAGTAGTGATATACTTTTCAACGACAACTATATTACTACCACAGAATCAAATAGTAATTTAGAACTACGTGGTAATGCAGACGGAAGAATTCATCTAAATGATATACACTTCAAAGGTAATACTTTGTATGCCAATAGAGATGATAGCACTATTCCAACATTAGAAATACGTGCTGATAAATTTGTAATGGATAGCACAGACAGTATTACACTTCCAAAAGGTACATTCACACTAAATGAAGATAGTACAGCAAATGCAGATATTAGATATGACACAAGCATTGATCAATTTGTAGGTAAAGAAGGTGGATTACAAAGAGTATTCGGCGGCATATACAGTAACGATTTACAAACTAGAGTAAGAATAGACAGCAACAACAATGCTATATTCTTTGATGTAAATGGTGTCAATGTAATGGAGATGAATAGCATTGGCGAAACATATGCTCATAGAATTGAACTACAAGGTATTGATATTGACGGTAGCACCATACAAACAAATAATACTAACGGTGATATTATACTGCTTCCGGAAGGCGGAACAGGTAGAACACAAATTGAAGCAATACAATTTTTAGACAGAACTATATATACAACAGGTACAAATATTGGTACACTAGCCGCTACAGGCAATGGATATATTAAATTTAATCAAGATAATGCTTTACGTGTTCCTATAGGTACAAGTGCTGAAAGAGAGCCAAATCCTGAAGTAGGATCCTCTCGTTATAACACAGATCTTGCATATTTAGAAAATTACACAGCAGGAGGTTGGGTAACAGCCGCTGGTACAGGTGCTGGTGTAAGTGAAGCTGATATGAATGAAATAATGAATGAATTCATTCTTATCTTTGGCTAACCAGCCATATATTTAATAATCATATAAATACATTATATAACTGTAGGTCAGACCTAAAATCTAGAGTTATCATACTGTGGTCAACCCGCAATGCAAGGTGGTTGGTGGCACAAGATGCCCGTGTTGAGGAGAAGAGATGGCTGTAGGTCGCATATCCGGTCCGCTCTTAAAGTCAAATCTCGTTAGAAACGGGATAGACCTGGCTTTTGAGACGGATCTTCTATATTTGGATGTTAACAACTCTCGAGTTGGAATAAACACCGATAATCCTCAATACGCTTTAGATGTTAACGGAACTGTAAGAGCTACAAACATATTATCTACTACTGCAAAAGTAGGAGATTTAACTTTTGCTGGTAACAGCATAACTTCAGATACAGGTATAATTGATCTTGGAACAGCAGACAGTGTTGTTTACAATGACAAACTTACTATAGACGGTATTGAAATTAATGACAATACTATAAGAACTACAGAAAGCAATGCTAATCTTGAATTTGATGCAAATGGCACAGGCACTATTGAAATACTTACAGATACAAATATAGATGGTAACTTACATGTTACTGGAAATATTAGCACTGATGGTAATATTACAATAGGTGATAGTGCAACAGACAGTATTACATTTAATTCAAAATTAGCAAGTGATATCATTCCAGATGCTGACAATACTTACAATTTAGGTTCTAGTCCAAAACGTTGGAGTAGTGCTTATATTAACAATGTTACAGCAGGAACAATAAACACAGCATCACTAGAAGTTGACGGAATAGATATTAGTTTAACAACACCTAATGTGTATTATGTATCGGAAAACGGTCATGATGGAAATATAGGTAATCATAGACAAGCACCATTTTTAACAATTGAATATGCACTTACACAAGTTAGTGCAGGAGACACAGTTCATGTTATGCCTGGTGTATACGAAGAAGTATTTCCACTTGTTATTCCAGCAGGTGTAACACTACGCGGTCATAGTATGCGTACTACAACGATACAACCTAATAGTTTAAATTACCAAGATGCTATTCATCTAAATGGTGAAACTACAGTTGAAGATTTAACTATAAAAGATTTTTATTACGATAGCGGTAATGATGTAGGATATGCTTTTCGTTTTGCACCAAACTTTACAGTAACTTCACGTTCACCATATGTAAGAAATGTATCTGTAATTACAAAAGGTAGTGTAACAAGTGCAAGCGACCCAAGAGGGTTCAACGAAGGAGATGCAGGTAAAGGTGCATATCTTGATGGATCAGTAGCAACTTCGAGCAGTAAAGAAGCAAGTTGTTTATTTCATGCGGCAACATTTATTACACCGGGTGTTGATGCCCTTACAATTACAAACGGTACTAGAGTCGAATGGTTGAACTCTTTTACATATTTTGCAAACAAAGGATTGTATGTACTTAACGGAAGTACAGGATTAAAAGGTGCAGGTCAAACGGCAATACGTGTTAGTGATATAACAGGAAGTTTTAGTGCAGGCGAAACATTTACATTAAAAAGTGTTGATGGTAGTAGCACACTAGGCAGTGGCACTATTGACAGTAAAGATTCAGATGGTAAGTTTTTTATAAATGGGCTTGCCGCAGGTATTGCAGAAGCAACAACTAGAACTAAAAAAACATTAGGATTTAAGGGTGGCGCAGAATTAGACACAGCAATTAAAAAGTTTGGCACAAGCAGTTTACTCTTAAATGGCACAGATAGCTATCTGCAAATGAGTGCAAACGACGACTTTGGTTTTCAACAAAGTGATTTCACTATAGAATTTTGGTTGTATGCACAAAGCGTAACTGGAACACAAACACTATTTGATATGAGAGCAGGTATTGCTAATGACAATCCTCCACATGTATTTTTAGATGGAACAACAGTAAAATATTCTTCAGGAGGAACTACAAGGATAAGTGGAGGTACTGTATCTTTAAACACATGGCATCATATTGCTGTAAGTAGATTTGCAGGATACACAAGAATGTATCTCGACGGCACACAAATAGGAACAACTTATACTGATAATAATGACTACGGTGAAACTAAGCCTATCAAGTTTGGTGCAGATCATGCTGTATCAAATTTCTTAACAGGACATTTAGATGATTTACACATTGCTACTTTTGCAAGGTACCAAACAGGAAGTTACACAGTACCTACTTCGCAAGTTGTACCAGAAACAGGCACAGTATTCCTATCACACTTAGACGGTGCTGACGGTGATACAGAACTTACTGAAGATGTTAGAATTTCACAAACTATAGAATTTAGCGGAGGTGCAACTGCAAACTTCATTGATCTAGTTGATAGAACTGATTTTGGGGGAGAAGTTAGAACTATAGGTAGTGCAAACATTTATGGTAATTATGGCGCATATGGTGATGGTAACGGCGTACTAATGTACCTAATAGGGCATAACTTTGCCTACATTGGAACAGGTCTTAGAGAAGATAATGATGAAACACTTGTACAACAAACACAAGAAGTTACAGAATTAAACAATGCAAGAATTAGATATACAAGTGTAGATCAAGGTGGTGATTTTAGAGTAGGCGATAAGTTTTATGTTGATCAAGAAACAGGACAAGTTGTATTTAATGCTAGTGCATTAGACATTGTTACACCAAATGGTATTACATTTGAGTCTGGTGCAAACACAACATTTATTGACGGCACAAAAATTGAAACTGGTAACTTTAGAATTAGTGGTAACACTATAGAAACTACATCCGGTAACTTTAATGTAGAAAGTGCAACAGGCGAAGTTAACATTCAAGACAATACTAATATCACAGGTAATTTAGATGTAACAGGTAATGTTACAATCGGAGGAAATATTACTATTGGTGACGAAGATACAGATAGTATTGAATTTGGTGCAGAGGTAGACAGTAATATTGTTCCTAATGTAGACGGAACTTTTAATTTAGGATCAAACACCAAAAGATGGAATCACGTATACAGTGACAATTGGTCAAACGGTAATATCAATATTGCTGGTAATAAGATAGAAACAATAGATACAAACAGTGATTTACATTTAGATGCGGCTGGCACAGGTTCAGTAACAGTTCCTAACAATGACGTAACTGTAAGTAATAATTTAACTGTAGACGGCACAACAACATTAGAAGGTGCTGTAACAGTCAATGCAGGATTAACTGTAAACGGCACAATAAACCAAACAGCAGGAAGTATAAGCCTAAGTGATAATTTAACTATTGCAAAAATATTAACAGTTGAAGGCGAAACGCAGTTTGAAAATATAAACATTTCCGGTAACTTAATACAAGCAACAGAATCAAACAGTGACTTAGAATTAGATGCCGCTGGTACTGGTAAAGTAACTGTACCAGATGCTGACTTAGAAGTTGGCGGAGATATTAATGTTCTTGGTACAGCTCAATATGCAAACGTAAGTGCAAGTGGTACTGTTACAACACAGTTTATGACTACTGGAACTGCAACAATAAACGGACAAGCACAATTTGAAAATATTTTAATTAATGATAATTTTATTACAACAACAATATCAAACAGTGATTTAGAGTTACGTGCAAATGGCACAGGTAAAGTGCTTATTCCTGATAATGATTTAGAAGTTACTGGAGATTTGACTGTAGCTGGTAATATTGCTTTGAATACAGCAAGTGCAAACACTATTACAACAACAACATTAACAACAGACAATATGGAAATCTTAGGTACAGCAACCTTTGATGATATTAATGTAAACGGAAATGTTATACAAACAAGTATTTCAAACAGCGACTTAGAACTACGTGCAAGCGGTACAGGTCAAATACTTGTTGCAGAAAATGATGTTGTACTAGAAAAAAATCTTACAGTTGAAGGTGCAACAACACTTAAAAATACAACTGCCCAAGATGTAACTGTAGATGATTTAATTATTAATGAAAACGTAACTATTAACGGGCAAATAAATTTAGAAGATATTGAAATCAACGACAACGTTATTACAACCACAAGTAGTAATAGTGATTTAGAATTACGTGCAAGTGGTACAGGAGAAGTTATTATACCTGACAACAATGTTGTTATTGAAAATGATCTAACTGTTGGCGGTAACTTAACACTTGCATCAGGTAGTGTAGAAACACTAACGTCTGATTTTGTTGATGTTGCTGATAACCTTTCAGTTAATGGTACAGCACAATTTGAAGATATAGTTATTACAGGAAATAAAATTGCAACTACACTTACAAATAGTGATCTAGAACTTAGTGCAAGTGGTACAGGTATAGTAGATATTCCAAATAATGATGTTGTTGTTGAAAACAATGTTACTATTCAAGGAGACTTAGTTGTTAATACACTAGATTCAGCAGGTAAAATAACAGCAAATAGTTTTAGCACAGGTGACATATTAATAGATGATAATTTTATTACTACAACTCAAAGCAATAGTAATTTAGAATTACGTGCTAACGGAACAGGTGTTATTGTTATAGATGATTTAAGTTTTGCAAATAGCACTATTACATCTACAGGCGATTTTACAGTCAATGCAGGTAGAGTAATATTAGAAACTACAGACAGTTTAACATTACCAAGTGGTACAACTGCACAAAGAAATGCAAGTCCTGTAACAGGAATGATTAGATATAATACCACCACTAATCAATTTGAAGGATATAACGGTGCTTGGAAAACTCTAACAGACGGCTTAAAAGATCAAGATAGTGATACATACATTACAGCAGAGTTAACTCCTGGTGCAGATGATGATGTAATTAGGTTCTACAACAGTGGTAATCTTACAGCAGATTTAACAGAAAATAGGTTAAGTGTTGAAAAATTAATAGTTGATGACATAGAATTTAATGATAATACTATTAGAACGATAACTACTAATAGTGATCTAGTTTTACAAAGCAACGGTACAGGCGGTGTATTGCTAGACGAAATGAAGTTTACTGGTAGTACAATTACAAGTACAACTACAGATCAAGTATTTACTTTTGATAGTACTGGCACAGGCTATTGGAAGTTCGCAGGTACAAGAGGTGTTGTTATTCCGGTTGGTAATAACGCTGAAAGACCAGCAGGTGTTGACAGCGAAGCAGGTATGTTACGTTATAACACTGAAGACGAAAGAACTGAAATATTTGATGGCACTAACTGGACTAGTGTTGCAGGTAGTTCAAGTGGTATTAGTAGAAATGATGCAGAAGCAATCGCATTGGAGAATGTATTAATTTTAGGATAAAAATATGGCAACTACGTTTAGAACAAAAATTGTAAAAGATGTTGGAACACAAAAAATAGAAGCGTTTGAAACAGCGCCAGGAACCAATGCAACTATTATTGGTATGAACTTAGCTAACACTTCTACTTTTAGTGTGCAAGCAAGTATTTTAATTAGAGATGACACAAGTGTTGAAGCATTTTATGTCAAGGATGTAATGATTCCTCCTCAATCAGCTTTCAAAGCAATGATAGGAGGTGAAAAGATCATTCTTACCACAGGATATTCAATACTAGTACAATCAGATATTACAGATAGTGTCGATGTAATAATAAGTTATGTGGACATTACGTAAAAGGAGTAGACTATGACACAATACGCAGGTAATGATGCAGGTTTTGTAACTGGACAAATTGATGGAAGATATTTTTACGGTTTGCGCAGAACAGAACAAGGCGAATTGTTTTTTACAAAAGTAGATCAAATGGATCCAAATGCAGTAGTACAAGTAAATGAACCAGGTGATCCTGCTAATAATTTTAATGAATTCGAACAAGGTGTTGATTTCTTCGAAGGTAGAGATCAAAATCATGAAATTGTTTACTCAAATTTAAAATATGAGCAAATGCGTTGGGACGATAGACACGTAAATTATTACATTAATGATGCAGGTGAGTTTGTAATGAGATTAAACAAACCTTACACATACCCAACTGATATTAGTTCAGATGGTGTTACAAGTTATAATCCAAACTTTTATCAAGTTACAGCAAGTGGTGGCAAGTTTTATTTGAACGGTATTGAAAGACCAACAATAAACTTGTATGAAGGTCAAACTTACACATTTGGACAAAGTGACAGCTCTAATAATACTCATCCATTAAGGTTGAGTACTACTAAAAACGGAACACACGGTGGCGGTGTAGAATATACTGATGGTGTAACAGTATTTGGACAACCGGGTATTGAAGGAAGTTATGTTAAATTTAAAGTTCCTGTCAATGCACCTACACTTTACTATTACTGTACAAATCATTCAGGAATGGGTGGACAAATAAATACACTAACATAATGATTAGGAAAAACAATGGCTGAATTTAGAATTGATAGATTACGTTTTAATTGGAAAGGTGCCTGGGCAACTGCCGTAGCATATCGTAAAGATGATGTTGTACAATATGGTGGTAGAGTTTATGTAGCACTTGCAAATCACACAGCGGCGTCGAGCTTTTATACTGACTTGGATAATCTTGTTGCAGGAGAATCTACACCAAGATGGGAACTAATGAATGATGGTTCTGAATGGAAAGGCGATTGGATTCCTAGTAATTTTTATAAAGAAAACGATATTGTTAAGTACAGAGGAATAATTTACAGATGTATTATAGCCCATACAAGTGCAAGTAATATTACATTAGGCTTAGAAAGTAATAGTGCTAATTGGTCAGTCTGGGCAAAAGGTCCTAATTACTTAGAAAACTGGACAGCAATTACAAATTACAAAGAAAATGATGTTGTAAAATATGGCGGTACTGTTTATATTTGTTTGACTGCACATACTAGTGATACAGTAACAAACGGATTAGAACAAGATCAAGCAAAATGGGCTGTGTACAACAGAAGTGATTTTTGGAAAGGTGTATGGCAAGTAAACACAAGATATGTAAAAGATGATGTTGTTAGATTTGGCGGAAATGTTTATCGTTGTGTAATAGGTCATACAAGTAATGACGGTGTTAGAGAAGGTATTGGTAGTGATTTAGGTGATGACTCTACTGTAGCAAAATGGGAATTAATTGTAGAAGGCATAGAATTTGTTGGTGATTGGTCAGGATCTCAATGGTATAAAACTAACGACATTGTAAGATATGGTCCTAATCTATATAGAGCTAGAATTGGTATGAGTGGTAGTGATACCTTTGATGATCAAATAGGTTGGGAAATATGGGTTCCTGGTTTAGGTTTTGAAGGACTTTGGAATGAAAACGAATTATACCAACCAGGTGACATTGTAACTTACGGCGGATATAGCTATGTTGCATTGACAATCAACCAAGGTGCAAATCCTAGTGCATTTGGGTTTGAACAAGATGGCGACGGTGCTAATTGGGAAATACTTACAGACGGATACAAATTTAAAGGCGAATGGGACATAACACTTACATATCCACCAGGTAGTGTTGTACGTAAAGGCGGTTATCTTTACGAATCATTAGATAATATTTTACCTGTAGAAACAATTGAACCAGGAGATCCAGACACTGATACAAGTGATAAATGGCGTTTAATTTACACTGGTGTAAACTGGAAAGCAGAATGGAGAGAATCAACACAAACTGATAGTAGTATAATAACATATTATCAAGGCGATGTTGTTATGGATGAATCTACCACATACATTTGTAAAAAACAACACAACAGTGATATTTTTGAAGCTAGACCTAAATTAGATACATTTCCTCTAACAGGAGGAAATTTATATTGGACTGTATATGGCGGAAGAAATGAAAGCTCTGCACAAAATAATGTTATGCGTTATAAAGGTGACATAAGAACATATGGTTATGCAGGTGATGATGGAAGTACAGTTGGTGTGTCAAGACTAGCAATAGGTGAAAAAGGTAGTTTACTAAAAGTTACTGAAGATAACAAATTATTTTATGAAACATTAGACGAAATTACAAAAGTTTATTATGTTTCTACTGACGGTGTTGACTTGCCTGAAAACGGAAGAAATAAAGCAACACCATGGAAAACAATAAAGTATGCCCTACAATATTTACAAGGTAATTTAAATGAACGTGTACCTGCAACAGTATTTGTAGGAACAGGAGTTTTTAAAGAACAATTACCAATGGTTATTCCACGTGATACAGCAGTGGTAGGAGATGAATTACGTAGCACTGTTGTTATGCCAGCAGACGGAGATGAATTAAAAGATATGTTCCGTATGCACAATGGTAGTGGACTAAGAAATATGACACTACAAGGACTAACAGGAACACTAGGTGACTTAAATGCAAACCTTACAAGACGTCCAACAGCTGGGGCTTACTGTAGTTTAGATCCAGGAACAGGTCCTGACGCTGATTATACATGGATTTCAACTAAATCGCCATACGTACAAAATGTAACAACATTTGGTACAGCATGTATTGGAATGAAAGTTGATGGTGACCTGCACAATGGTGGTAACAAATCTATTGTTGCAAACGATTTTACACAAATACTAAGTGATGGTATTGGATACTGGGCAAACGGTGAAGGTAAGTCAGAACTAGTTTCAGTGTTTACATACTATTGTCATATAGGATACCTAGCAACCGAAGGCGGTAAAGTTAGAGCACTTAACGGAAACAACTCTTATGGTGATTATGGATGTGTAGCAGAAGGTTATGATGAAGAAGAAATTGCAATTACAGGTACAGTAAACAATCAAAGCCAAGAAGCAGTGATTGAACAAACATATACTAACCAAGATAAAATATATGGGGTAGCATATGTTAATGCAGGACAAAACTACACAGATGCAACACTTCAAATAACAGGTAACGGACAAAACTTTGCAAGTACTTACAACGAATTTAGAGATGGTGCAGTAAGTGAACTTTTTGTTACTGAAGAAGATTCCAATTTTATTGGTGGTTCTAATTATAAATTTTTAGCAAATAAAGCACAAATTGGTACTAATACACAAATTACACTCAGCGGAGCTGACGATGAAGACGATCCTGACAATTATATTGGAATGAGAATTTTCTTATACAGTGGTAGAGGTACTGGACAATATGCAAAAATTGGTGGCTTTAGTCCTATAACAAAAATTGCTACAGTCATAAAAGAATCAAACGGAGAGCCTGGATGGGAACATGTTACAGGATATCCTATTGAAGCAGTATTAAATGATACAACACGTTATTACATTGAACCAAGGGTTGATATACAAAAACCAAATTATACTGTTGCAAATACAAACTTGGGTTCTAGTGCTCCATGGACTGACATGGCTAAAGGATCATATCAAGGAAATGAGTTAATAGTTATTACTGCAAGTAATGGACAATATTCTTACAGCACAGATGGTAATTCATTTACAGCGGCAGACTTATCAGGAGTCGGCGGATTAATTGCAACTTCATATTCTGGAGCAGGAGATCATAAGGTTTGTATTGTAGATCCAACATCAGGTGCTGTAAAAGTTTCTGATGCTGATTTAGCAACATTTAATGATGCAACTTTACCAGCACTCGGCGGCGTCAGTGATGCAACTGTTTCAAGTATAGCAGGTGGAGATGGAAATGTTATTATTGGTACTGTAACTTCTGCAACAAGCACAGTAACTGAAGCAATAGTAAGTACAGATAACGGAAACAGTTTTGCTACAGTGACAGTTCCAACAGCAGATAAATGGAGTAGTGTTGCATACGGAAAAGATATCAATACTTGGGTTATGCTTGCAGGTACAGCAGATGCTACAAGCAATAACGCACTTTGGTCAACAGATAACGGTACTACATGGAATGCAGTTACATTACCAGCATCAAGTGCTTGGGGCAAAGTTGAATGGGGCAAAGATAGATTTGTTGCTACTACAAATAAAACAGATAGTAGTTCTGCAGAAACCGCAGTTAGCTTTGACGGTAAAACATGGTACGAAGGTACAATGCCTGAACCAGGAGAATGGAACGGTTTAGGATACAACAAAGGTATGTGGTGTGCAGTAAAAAGCGATACAGGTTCTACGTCAGATGTTGTTGCGTTTAGTAGAGACGGGTTCCATTGGGACGGTAAAATACTTACAACTGCAAATGAATTAAGAGCAGGAGTAGTTGGTTATGCACATGGTAATTGGGTAGTTGCAACTGCTAATGAAACTGATGCACTCAGAATAGAATACGGATGCCCTGCACTAGCTAGAGCAGTTGTTGGTAGCGGACGTATTGGTAAATTCTTAATACACGAAGTAGGAAGTAATTATACAACTAATCCTACTGTAAGTGTTTTTGACACAGGTAATACTTTAGATGTTACAGTAGATGCTAGAATAAACAACGGCGTCTTACCACAACCAACTGTAACAAATTTTGGTACTGGATACTTTAGATCTAGTGCAGAAATTAGTGCAGGTGATGGATTTGCAGAAATTGCTCAAATAGCTGATACATTGATTTTAGAAGGAATCAGTAAGTTACCAGGACCTGGTGATAACGTAAGTATCAATGGTATTGATGACGTAACATATTTTGTAGTGAAAATTTTAGAGCAAACTGGTGTAAGCGGAGCGTACAACTTAAAGTTACAAATTAGTCCAAACTTAGGTAGAAAAGAATCACCACAACATGGTGAACAAGTTACTATCAGACAAAAGTACAGTCAGATTAGATTGACAGGACATGATTTCTTAGACATTGGTACTGGTGATTTTAGCGATACAAATTATCCAGGACTTTATGTATTTGGATATAATCCAGACGAAGACCAAGAACCAAAACAGTTTAATGAAGTTAGCCAATATGATGGCGGGCGTGTGTTCTACACAAGTACTGACCAAGATGGTAACTTTAGAGTTGGTGAACTGTTTGAAGTTGAACAAGCAACTGGTACAATTAGTATCAATGCAAGTTTCTTTGAACTAGATGGTCTTGAAGAACTAAGATTGGGCGGTGTTGTGCTAGGTGGTACAGGTGCTGTGATTAGAGAATTTAGCACTGATCCAACATTTGCGGCTAACAGCAACAATATTGTACCAACACAAAAAGCGATTGGCGCATATGTGCAATCAAGGGTTTCATCAGGCGGTTCTGATGTTGCTGTAAACAGACTTAATGCTGGTAATATTAGTTTTGAAGGACAAAAAATATTTAAGGTTTTAGGCGGAGAAATAAAAATAACAACTGTTGCAAATATCAAAGGGCAACCAATGGGTGACATGGCGGCACAGTCATACTTCCAAAGTGGAGGGGCATTTGCACCTGGTGGACAGCCTGGGGAATTTGAATAAGGATAAATATAATATAATACGGAGTTAACCAATGGCAGAGTTTAAATTAGGTAGAATTAGATTTATTTGGAAAGACGAATGGTCTGAGAATACCACCTATTATAAGGATGACGTAGTAAGATACGGCGGCCGTACATTTATATGTGTAGTAGGGCATATAGCACAAACAGATTTCATGTTGGATTTGAATGATTCAACACCTAAGTGGCAACAGTTTGCAGATGGGCAAACTTGGAGAGGCGACTGGGCAACAGGTACAGTTTATAAAATTAACGATATTGTAAAATACGGCGGGCAACTTTACATTGCAAACACAGGACATATTTCAGACTCAAGTGCCATTGGTGGTCTGGAAAGTAACTTAGGCGATGATAGTACTTCTGCGTATTGGGATTTATTTGGCGAAGGCTTTGATTACAAAGGTGATTGGGCAATCAGCACACGTTATAAAGTAAATGATATTGTAAAATACGGTGCAAAACTTTATATTTGTACAGCATATCATTCAAGTACAGCAGTTCTTGCTAATGGTTTAGAATTAGATCAAAACAAGTGGGATACATTTAGTGACGGCTTTGACTGGAAAACAGATTGGACAGTAAACACAAGATACAAAGTAAATGATCTTGTTAAGTATGGTGGACAAGTTTATAGTTGTAATACAGGTCACACATCTGCGGCAACTAATACTTTAGGTCTTGAAGCAGACCAGGCTAAGTGGGATTACTTCCATAAAGGTATTGAATACTTAGGTGACTGGACAAGTGCTACACGTTACAAAGTAAATGATGTAGTTAAAGATTCAGGTACAATTTGGATTTGTACAACTTATCACACATCAAGTGTAAGTGAAAACTTAACGCCAGATGAGGCTAACTGGAGTGTGTTTATTCCAGGTTTAGAATTTGAAGACACATGGGGACCATACAGTGAATACCAAGTTGGTGACATTGTAACATACGGTGGGTACACTTATGTCGCAAAAACAAACAACAGTGAGAAGAAACCTGCAGAATCGCCAAATGATTGGGACGTATTCATTACAGGATTTAACTTAAGAGGCGAATGGGGTTCAGACTCAACTAACCAAGACTACAAAACAGGTGACGTTGTTACATTAGGTGGTTACACTTATCTTGCAACAGCAAACTCAAACGGTCAACAACCACCTAACACAAGCTACTGGGAAAAACTTAATGAAGGTTTTAATTTTAGATCGGCTTGGGCAAACGGTACAGCATACGTACTAGGTGATACAGTTACACATGGTGTTAACGCATATGTTTGTGTTGATGCACACACAGCTGATCAAGTTACAGATCAAAATAGACCAGACCAAGATACAGCAGGAGATTATTGGAATTTCTTTAGTGGTGGTACTGAAGCAGGTAACTTAACAACTGCTGGTGATATCGTTTACTACGGCGGATCAGGACCAACACGTTTACCAGTTGGTAAACCTGGACAAGTATTGAAAGTTAACGATGCGGCAGATGCACCAGAGTGGACATACTTTGGACAAATCAATCATGTGTATTTTGTTGACGCCGAAGACGGTGTGGACGATCGTCCACCTAAACGTGGTATTACACTAGACAGACCTTACAAAACTGTAAGATATGCGGCTGATTGGATTGAAAAGGGTGCAAACAGTTACGAAGACAAATATTTAATGGAAGTCAACCGTGCATTTATGCAAGCAGAAGTTGTTGAATGGGTTGATTATCAAATTGCAAACGTTATTTCTCCATTCACAGGATCGTTTACATACAATAAAGAAAAATGTCGCAGAGATACAGGTATTATTATTGATGCTATTATTTGGGATTTAAGTCACGGAGGTAATGTACGTTCAAGAGAAGCGGCTTTAGCATATTTTACAACTGGTGGATTAAGTTATATTAATGGACAAGAAGATGAAACCGTAGCGGCAATTAATTATTTAGAAACAGTTATAGGAAATGTTCTAAATAAAGAAGATCCAGCGGCGAATTATCAAACACTTAATAGTGTTGCAAGTCCTATTACACAAATCAAGCCAAGCGGATTTGATAAAACAACAGGTGTAAACACAACTATTGCAAATTTAATTGATATTATTACAAATGCTATTACAGCAGGAAACACAAACGGTGTGCCTGCAATATTAAAAGCGCAAAAAACAATTTTTGTAAAAACAGGTGAATATTTAGAAAATCATCCAATTAGAGTTCCTGAAGATACAGCAGTTGTAGGTGACGAATTACGTTCTACTCGTATTAAACCTGCTCCATCCTCAGTTGACACTAGTGATATAACATATAGTTTAGCGGCAATTGGTAGGTTGAGAGATGTTGTTTCAGATGTTATTACAAATACAAGTATTACAAAAAGCACAGGTAATGCAGAATCTCAAGTAACTTCAAGACCAGCAGGTAGTGCAGGTAGTGATACTGCAAGAGATAGAGTTAAGGATATGGCTGACACTATTCTTGATATTCTTGACGGTGGTGAAGGATTTACAGGACGTGAAATATATTTTAGTGATCCTGGTGTAGATAATAACAAGCGTTTTGCTAGAGAACAATTACAAGCAAACAGAGCTTTTATGGTAGCAGAAATTACAGCATGGTTAGCTGTAAATTATGCAGGTATTGTTACAGATACAAATGCGTTTGAAAAAGAAATAGGTTATGCAATTGATGCGGCAAGTTACGATGTACAATATGGTGGTAATTCTGCTACTCATAGACACAACAAAGGTACTAAGTTTGATCCTAATGGTGCTCCTTATACTCCTTCAGGTCAAAAAACAGCAGTAGCGGCGGCTTATGGACGTTTAGCAACTGTTGCAAGTCAAATTGTACAAGAAACAGCAGTTACAAAATCAACAGGAAACTCTGAAACACAAGATACATCAGGTACAGCGGCATCATCAACTGAAGGTACTGAAGTTTCAAACTTACTAACAAATATACAAACAACAGTAAATGCAGGAAACTTAACAGGACAAGATGCAGAAACAACACCTGTAATTACTTGGGCGTCAAGTGCAATACAAAGTTCACACACAGAACTTCAAGATGCAAAAGCAGAAATTGCTAACCACACAGTACATCATGTAAAAGCATCACAAGATTTTGTTTTCAACGAAACATTATGTAACAGAGATAGTCAATTAATGGTTGATGCTATTAGTTATGATATGGCATTTAATACAAATTATAGATCAGTAACAGCTGGTAACTCATACTTTAGAGTAAATGCATCAGCACAAAAAGTTTACAACGATCAATTAGTTGGACAAAAATCAGCTGTAAGACATATTAGAGCAAAAGCGGCACTTATAGCGGCAAACGGTGCAGGTGCAGAAGCATTTGAATTATTAGATATGTTAGCATACAAAATTGATGCTGAAACATCTAGCTCAGGTGATGTTGCTCCTATTTTCTGCGGTACTAATACACCAGAAACAGCAACAACACACACATATGCTGTTGAAATTTTAGAACAAAACAAAGATTTCTTAGTAGCAGAAGTACATGCATACATAGGTGTGCAGTATCCAAGTTATACATATGATATAGCGGCTTGTTCAAGAGATGTAAGAAATTATATCGATGGACTAAAATATGACTTAATTTACACAGGTAATTATTCAACGCTAATGAACGCTACGTTCTATGCAAATGCTGTAAACGGTAGTATATTATATGATATGTTCTACATGAGAAATGGTACTGGTTTACGTAACTGTACTACAAGTGGATTGACAGGAACATTGGGTTCAGCAAATACTTATGGTACAAAACGTCCAACAGCAGGTGCTTATGTATCACTAGATCCAGGATATAATCCATATGATACTAGAGTACATATTACAAATAAATCGCCTTACGTGCAAAACGTATCAACATTTGGTACAGCATGTATTGGAATGAAAGTTGATGGTGACTTACACCAAGCAGGTAATGACAGTATTGTTGCTAACGACTTTACACAGATATTGAGTGATGGTATTGGTTATTGGGTTACAAACCTAGGACGTTCAGAACTTGTTTCAGTGTTTACATACTATTGTCACATGGGATATCTTGCAGAGAATGGTGGTAAGATTCGTGCTACAAACGGAAACAACTCTTACGGTGACTTTGGTTCAGTTGCTGAAGGTATTGATGATACAGAAACTCCAGTAACAGGTGAAGTTGACAACCAACAGTTAGAAGCAATTATAAGTTTTGTTCAAACAGACGGTGCAGACGAAATCTTACAACTTGAATATCAAAACGCAGGACAAGGATATACTAATACAAGCACAGCAATTCTTACAGTACACAATGTAAGCGGTAACGATGCTAACCGTACAGCAGGAACTTATAAAGGTATTACAGGTTCGAGTGCTGGCTCAGGAACAGGACAAGAATTTGATGTTGAAGTTTCATCAACAGGTGGAGCAACTGTAACAGTTATCAAAGGTGGTACAGGTCATGCAATAAGTGATACAATTACAATTAATGATAGTTCACTCGGTGGCGGCGGCGGCGCCAACCTAACATTTGACGTACAAACAATAGGCGAAGCAACTAGATATACTATTAGTGGTGAAGGCTTTGGTGCGGCAGTAAGTGGAATTACATTACGCGATGGCGGAGTGTTTGAAGTGCAACTTGAAGAAGACTCAACTGTATATGGCGGTGATGGTTTCTTAACTACAAATAGTGCGGCACAGGCAGGTAATGCTACAAGTATTACACTAGCGGCAACAGACGTTCAACCGACAGGTGCATACAACGGCATGATGCTATACATTGTAAGCGGACTTGGTGCTGGACAGTATGGCGTAATTACATCATTCAACGCAAGTACAAAAATTGCAACTATTGAAAAAGAATCAGATGGTACAAGCGGCTTTGAACACATTACAGGTGCGTCGATTGAAGCAACACTTGATGCTACTTCACAGTACGATATTACTCCTAGAATAATTTTTGATGCACCAGCTAGTGGTATAAGAGCAAGAGGAAGAGCAAGAGTAGCTGATGAAAAAGTAGTTGAGGTTAAAATTATTGAACCTGGTTCAGGATATGATGCAAATAATCCTCCACAAATGACTGTTGTCGATCCAAACGCAACTGTGCTAGTTCCACATACAGTAAGAGTTGGCGATGGTGTTCTTGGACAACCTACATTCTCAAATAGAGGAACAGGTTTTGTTACAGCAAGTGCAACAGTTGTAGGTGATGGTTTATCTGATATTAGACAAACTGGAACAAAGATTAGAGTTGACAATTTAGATGCTATTCCACAAAAAGGTGCTAACGTAGAATTTGCAAGTAGACCAAATACATGGTACAAACTTGTAAGTGTCACAAGCCTAATTGGCGCAGGACCTTACAGCGCAATATTACAAATTAGTCCTAAACTTGAAGCGGATGAAAGACCTCCACATCAAGATGCAATTACAATTAGACGTAGATATTCACAGGTGCGTCTAACAGGACATGACTTCCTAGATATTGGTACTGGTAACTTTGGTAATACAAACTATCCAGGTGATCCTTTAAGTGATCCGATACCAGATAGAGAAACAAATGATTTTGGTGGAGGAAGAGTGTTCTACACATCCACCGACCAAGACGGTAACTTTAGAGTTGGTGGATTGTTTAACGTTGAACAGGCAACTGGTATTGCTACACTTAACGTTGAAGCGTTTAACATCTCAGGGTTGAACGAACTACAATTAGGTAGTGTTGCACTAGGAGGTGCTGGAGCTGTAATTACAGAATTCAGTACTGATGGTACGTTTAGTGCAGATAGTGATAGTATTGTACCAACACAAAAAGCTATTAAAACTTACATCACATCACAAATTGGTGGTGGTGTTGCTACATTGAACGTTAACAGTGTAACAGCAGGTGTCATAGAAATTACAGGAGACACAATTTCTACCACATCCGATGCTAAGATAAATATAGAAGATAGAGTAAACTTTACAGGTGGAATAGACGGTGCACCAGTAGCACTAAACATGTTCTTACTAAACTAAATGGAGAAGTAAAAAATGGCAACAGGAAGACTAGGCGCAAATGATTTGACAGCGGGTGCTAACGTAACTGTTTACACCTGTCCAGCAGATACATACGCGGTAGCAAGTTTAAACTTGTGTAACAGGGGTAACCAGGCTAGTGCAATTAGGATTGCAGTGGCGGCGGCAGATACCCCAACAGACGGTGAATACATCGAATACGGTGTTGAAATTTTATCAAAAGGTGTGCTAGAGCGCACTGGTATTGTCTTAGCGGCAGGGCAGAAAATAGTAGCGTACTCATCGAGTGCAAATATTTCTGCTGTAGCTATGGGCATTGAGACATCAACTGCATAAATACATATAGGAGAAGGATAAAACCATGGGAAGATATATTACAACAACTGGTACAGCTGGTGTTACAACTAGAACAGTAAGCGGAAACTACTCAGCGGCAGTCAACGATAGATTATTAGTTGATACTGCTGGCGGTGCTTATACTGTAACACTCCCTGCTAATGCAAGTTTGCTAGTAGATGATACAATTCAAATCATTGATATTGCAAACAACGCGGCAACGAACAACATTACAGTTGATCGTAACGGCAGTGAGATTAATAACGCGGCTGACAATCTAACAATTGATGTTAGTGGCGCTATTGTTACACTTATTTACAGTGGTTCAACATATGGTTGGATTATTGGAGCAGTATAATTTTTTTATACTGTCATAACAGGAGAAGTAAATGGCATCATTAGAAACACTAATTAAAGCTAAGGTTCCGAGTAAAGGTGAAGATAACCTAGAAACTGGAAGAGTCTATAGCTTTGCGGAGGGCAATACATATACTAAGTTTTGTAAATGTATTTGTTGGTGTCCAACTGCCACAGGAACAGTGACAATTGAAATGTGGGGTGCTGGTGGTTCTGGTGCTAAAATGTGCTGTTGTGGTAATGGTTTACCAGGTAACTCCGGTTCTTACAGTAAAAGAACAATTACAATGGGAACAAGCAACTACATATACGGTTGTGTAGGTTTTGCTTGTGGAAATTCAGACGCATTATGCTTTAGAGGTTGTTCAGAACCTACTATGCTTTGCTGGTTTAGCTCATCAACAAACGGTTGTATGTGTGCAAGAGGCGGTAAAGGCGGAGTAAGTTATTGTTCAACCGGATCAAGTATGTACTGTTGTTTTAGAGCAGGCGGTTTCTGTCATACAAATACAGGACCAAACTGTGGTACAATTTGTAATCAATGTACAGGACAATGGGACGCTATTGCATATGGCGGAGACGTAAACAGATGCGGAAACATTTCATGTATGGGCTTCCATGGTTGCCGCCCATCATGTATTTGTTTATTTAGAGGCTTTGTTGCATTTCCTCCAGGCATGATTGCAGAATGTGGAGGCGTTGTTGGTTACGGAATGGATAGTGACTCAGCTCACTCGAATTGGTCGGGTATGGGTTGGGGCAGTGCATTAGCCGCAATTAACGGTACAGGAAAATCCCCAGGAATGGGTACACAATGGAAAGGTTGTTTTAGAAACGACACAAGTTGTGGTTGTTATCACACTAACGGTTGTCAAAGTATGTTACCATACGGAGTTGGCGGACCAGGACCTCAGCCTTGCCCAGGCGTGAGAGATCATGCTGTTAGAGGTGGAATGGGCGCAATTAGAATTAAGTTTGTGGAGAGTTAAACATGGCAGGATTAAGATCATTATTACAGAGCAGAAGTCCAGCCAGCGTTGAGGAGAACTTGGAAAAAGGAAAAATTTGGTCCTACTCACAAGTTGCAACTTACTCAACATACCCAGGATGTTTTTGTTGGATATCACCGGGCAGTGCAACTGTAGAATTAGAAGTTATCGGCGCTGGCGGATCGGCTTCAAGAATGTGCTGTTGTTCTGCAACAATTTCAGGTAATTCTGGTGCATATGCAAAGAAAACAATTAACGTAGCGGCTACATGTTGGATTTGTGGTTATGCAGGTAAGAGTTGTCGTAACGGTAGTTTATGTCACAGAGGTTGTTCAGAAGCAGGTAGAGTATGCTGGCAAGGAAATTCAGGAAACAATGGATGTATTTGTGCAGAAGGCGGATGGAGTGGTGCAAGTTGGTGTACAACTGGTACAGCTCGTTGGTGCTGTTTTTCAGCAAATAACTGGTGCTCAACTAGGTATAACGGATACTGCGGTATCATTTGTAACAGATGTGCTAACAGTTGGCAAGCAAATGCTTACGGCGGAGACGTAAACAGAGATACAGTATATAGTTGTGTAACTTTTTGGCACTGCTATCCAAATTGTAACTGTTCAACACAACACCATACAGCATTACCACCAGGTATGTTTAGTGAGTGCGGTGGCGTAGCAACATATTCATTAGACTCAGACAATGGACAATCAGATTGGTCCGGAATGGCTATACAAGGCTATATTAACGCACTAAATAGTTTGTCTAGAATGCCAGGCACAGGAAGTCATTGGACTGAATGTTGGGACGGTAATAGACATTGTGGTTGTTACCAAACACAAGGGTGTTCGATGTTTGTACCACACGGATCAGGTGGTCCAGCGGCTACACCATGTTCAGGTGTTAGAGATAATGGATGGGCCGGTGGTGATAGCATCGTTCGAATTAAATATATAGAAAGCTAAAACGGAGATAGAGAATGGCTAAAACAAAAACATTTACAGTTACCTACCCCGATCAGCCGTATCATACTACGACTGAGGATGGTAACACTTTCGAGTGTACCTATATTGGACCTCGTTATATCTTAGTCCAAGTGGACAAAGATGACAATCAGTGTCGCGAAGCGGGACGTGGAGATGAAAAAACAGATCCAGCATTAGATCCAGCAGGATACGAACAAGACGATTACGATTATGTATTGCTAGATGCATGGGAAAGTGACGACAAAGCTCGTTACGCCGCATTTATGACAGATGAGTATACACACCCAGATGTCGCTGATTATACAGAAGAATGTACTGATGCAGACGGTAATAAATGGACTTGGAATCATGTGTACGAAGGTACAACAGGTATGTTGGCACACATTTACTACCAAGACAGTTTACTATACACGCATGAAACAGACACATGGAGAGAACCTCAATTTAGAGAACACAATAACTCAAGACAAAGTGTTCTTGACAGTTTAGAGGGACAATCAGATGCGATTAGACGTGCTTTAGCGGACACAAACCAAACTTTCACAGACGATGAAAGAACTACACTTACTAACCATGCAGATTGGTTAGATGATGCACCACGTAAATACGCTAATGTTAATCACTGGAAATGGCCTTTCTCAGAAGAAACACTTCCAGATTGGGATGATCCTAATCCACCAGATGCAGGCGAAGCATAAAATTTAAAAAAAATTCTCTATCCAATTTGGGTCGGACTTAACACTATACTTTAATATATAATGTTGAGTCCGACCTTTTTTAATGGAGTAATTATAATATGACAAGATCGAAGGCATTTTTTCTAAATGGCGGCGCTGGGCGTATGCTGTGTTCTATTCCTGCACTAGAAAAATATGAAGAAGAATCAGGAGATAAAGATTTTATTATCGTATGTGAAGGTGGCACAGATATGTTTAAAGGTCATCCTACACTACATAAACGTGCATACGATCCTTGGCATAAAAATCTTTTTGAAAGCGAAATAAAACATAGGCAAGTAGTAAACCCAGAACCATATCAAGTATGGGAATACTATAATCAAAAATGTAATTTATCACAAGCATTTGATATTCTACTTAATGAAAAAGGAGTCAGAGATTTAGATAAACCTTTTGTAAAATTAAGTCATAATGAAATACTTGTAGGACGTCAAATAGTTGACGAAGTAAAACAAAAATTAAAAAAAGATAAAGTATTAGTATTCCAACCTTTTGGTAGAGGTGTAGAAATTATTAATGAAACACCTATGGACTCAACAGGAAGAAGTTTTGAATGGGCTGATGTAAAAAGGTTATTAAAACTTATAGAAAAAGATTACGGAATTATTATGATGAGCGAATTGAAAATGGAGCTCAAAGGTGAAGGATTGAAAAACGAAGTTGCTATGCCAGAGGGGCTAGGATTAAGGCAGTGGACAAGTGTAATCAAAGCCGCAGATCATTTCTTAGGTTGTGATAGTGTTGGACAACATTTGTCATATGCTGTTGATACAGAAACTACTGTTGTTGTTGGATCTACTTTTCCGATTAACATATCATATCCAGGACAAGAAAAATTAAAAATTGTAGACATGGGAATGAAAGATAGACAATACGATCCTATTAGAATTACAGTTGACGAAACTGTTAATAGAGCTAACGAAGGTATAATGCAAATGGATGATAATCTGCGTGAATATATTGTTGGCGTTATCAAAAGAGAAAATGATCCAGACGCAGAATAATGAAACGTTTTTATGCACTAGGGTGTTCTTTTACAAACTATGCTTGGCCTACTTGGGCTGATATACTAGGTTGTGAGTTTGACACATACGAAAATTGGGCTTATCCTGGACTAGGCAACAGAGCTATCGCAGAACGTGTTGCTAATTTACATGCATCAGAAACATTAACACCAGAAGATACAGTAATAATACAATGGACAAGTCATCTAAGACATGACTGGCACACACTTGATCAGCGTCATGATACACAACCAGGTGTTGGTTGGAAAACATCTGGCAGTATTTTTAATTTTATAAATGCAAATTTGTATGACGAAAAGTGGATAAAAACTTTTTTCGATGAACATAGTTATATGATGCATACGCTTAATAACATACTGCTTACACAAAAGTTTCTAGAAGGTATTGGTGTTAATTATTACATGACAAGCATGGGGTATATTAATAAAATGAATAGTGACTATCCTCAAGACGGAAACGGTGAAGGAGAAAGCACAAATAAAATAGATGTATGGAAAGATATTCCTAAATTGAAACAATACAAAGATAAAATATTTAATGATAGATGGTTAAAACCTATTGGAGTTTTTGCATGGACACATACAGAAAAACCATACAAATTTATTATAAGAAATAGTGTTACTCCTAATATAGATAGGCATCCTACTATTAATCAACATGCAGATTACGTGAATTATGTTGTTAAACCAAAATTAAATATAAGCCAGAATACTCCTGAACAAGTAGAAAAATGGATAGATATAGTAAACAACTGCTATACTAGCACACACGGTGATTTTGATTATTTTGTTGATAGTATAGGAAAACAACTTAAAGGTTGGGGTAATTATTACAGAGGATTTTAAATGAGCGATAAAAAACCAGTTTGGATAGCAGGTATTGCAAGAGGACACAATGCTGGCGTATGCTTGCTTAAAGATGGAGAAGTAATATTTTCTATTGAAGAAGAAAGATTAAGCAGACAAAAATATGACGGTGGACCATTTGCAAGTATGGTCAAAATTTTAGAGTATACAGATAAGTTAGATTATCTTGTAGTTGCACATACTCAATCATTGAGAGATACTGCTGGTAGAGTTGACTATAGTGGTGATGATGTGTACACAGGACTTGCTAGAAAATTAGGATTGATAGATCAAAAGTCTAACTCTACTACATACGAACATCCACAAGTAATAGATTTAGCATTTATGCACCACAAACTTCATAGTGCATGTGCATTTTATCGTTCAGGATTTGATAGTGCAGTAAGTGTTATTGTTGATGGCGCAGGAACTTTTATTCCTTTGTCTATCAATGAAGAACAAGTCATGACATGGGAAACAGAAAGTATTATTGATTGCGAATATCCTGCAAACTTTTCTACACTACACAAAGTTTATGGAACAAGAGAACCTGTAACAGGTGCCGCTATTCAAATGGATAGTAGTATGTTTGGTGAAAATGGAAAAACACACTCAGCAGTTGTACATGACAGAGCAGGAATTGTAAAGGCATATGAAGCGGCAACTATGTACTGCGGTTGGTCAAGTATTGAAGCAGGAAAAACAATGGGCTTGTTTCCATATGGTAAACCAAATGATAAATTTCCAAAATTATTTGAAGAAGGTGCAGTGTATCCTTTAACAAATAGAAATATTGTTGTACCAAATTATCCAAATGGTGCATTTATAAACGCTGGTTTATACGATGAATTAAAAGAACCTGCACGCCAAGGAGAAGATGTTACTCTATTGCAAAGTAGAAGAGACATTGCATATGCTGTGCAAACACAAACACAAGAAAAAGTTTTAGATCTTATACTAAAAGCAGTCGAAATGACAGGCAAGAAAAAAGTAGTAGTGAGTGGCGGATATGGATTAAATTGTGTTGCAAACTATTATTACTTAGAAACGTTACGTGAAAAAGGAATTGAAATGTATGTAGAGCCTGTGTCAAATGATGCTGGTACTGCAATGGGTGCCGCAATGATGTTTTGGTATGGGCTAGAAGACGAAACTGAAAAGCGTCAAACACAAACATTATATTTAGGACCAAAATATTCATACACTGAAGATCAATTACAAGAGCTTACTAGTGCAGATGATGTTGAAATGAAAGATTCTACACATGAAGAAGTTGTAGAATTGCTTACAAAAAAGAATATTGTAACTATTTTCCAAGGCCAAAGCGAGAACGGTCCAAGAGCATTAGGTAATAGAAGTATTTTATTTGATCCTAGTTTTGAAGATGGCAAAGATTATGTTAACAAAGTAAAACGTAGAGAATATTTCCGTCCATTTGCAGGATCTATACTACAAGAAGATGTGCATGAATGGTTCGATCTACGTGGAATGGACGACAGTCCGCATATGATGTATGCTGTCAACTGTCAAGAAGGAATAGCAGAAAAAATTCCTAGTATTATACATGTAGATGGCACTTGTCGTATTCAAACAGTAACACATGAACAGAATCCGCATTACTATGATCTTATAAAAGTATTCAAAGAAAAGACAGGATTACCTATTATATTCAATACAAGTTTTAATTTAGGTGGTGATCCTCTAGTAGAAAAACTTGAAGATGCTATTTGGACCTTGCAAAATAGTGAAATTGAGTACTTGTATCTACCTGAATACGGCAAATTAATCACTGTAAAAAACACCTAAGTGTTTTTACAAACTCCGATAAATATATTAAAGTGAGTTTGTAATGATAGATTTATCCAAGTATTTTAGAAAAGGTTTAAGGAAAACTGTAGCACTAGCAAATGGTGCACAATTCTCTTATGAAGGACGTTGGCAAGAAGTATATAGTAATCTTGCTATAGACAGATGGCATATGGGCGATTTTGCAAGTGCAGAATATACAATTAACATTGAATTAGGGCGAGATAAAAAGGAAGTAATCAAGTGTTTATTGACAGCATCTCCAAATGAAGCAACAGTTGTTGTATATGGTAGGGCAAGCACTACAACTGATTTAGTAAGTGTTACTGCACAAGTAACAAATTCTTATGTAGAGCTTATATTAAATCCAAAAACCGACTCTGAAAAAGGTGCAAAAGCGTTCTTTTCAGCATCATATTTTAGAAGTCATACCTAAATTGCATACGGATAAATATATAAAATTGGAGACATTATATGGCAGTCACCCAAAGACCGTTTGAATCAGAGTTTGGTTTTAAGAGCCCAGGATTTACTGTTGATGCACTAGGAAACATCACAGCAACTTCTATCAATGCCGCTGGTGCTGGCGGTGGAGGAACCCAAACAGGTGACTACAGCGTTACGACTACAGGTGGTAATTTTAGAATTACCAGTAATACAGTTATTGTAGATGCAGGAGATAATCCAACATTAACACTAAGAAGAGGTACAACTTATTCTTTCTCGTTAGATATTAGTGCTGGTAGTTTTAATCTTTTTGACGGTTCTAATGTACTGTATAATACAGGTATCCAACACCAAGCAGACGATGATACTATATCAACAGGAGCGGCGGCTCAAGCTAAAACAAGTGGTACATTTACTATTGAAGTACCTGGAACTGCACCCGACTTACTATATTATGGTGATGCAGATTATGATCCAAAAGGTACAATTAATGTAGAAGACCCTATTGCAGTTAATATTACTGCTTCTGATTTGACAGTGACAGGAGCATCAACTGTACAAGCTCTTACAGCAACTGAATTGACACTTAATGGTAACGGTACAGTTACAGGAACTTTTGAAGTTGAAGGTACACTTACTGCAAACAGTTTAAATATTGATGGATTAGGTGTTGCTGAAATGAATGCAGGTACAAATATTGTGTTATCAGCTGGCAACGCTATAGAATTTAAGATTGATTCAATTACAAAAGGCACTATTGGCTTAGATGGTAGCACATTAAGAGTAATTGATACAACTATTGATAATACTATAATTGGCGGGACAGAACCTAGCACAGCAACATTCAGCGAAGCATCCGTGTTAGCACAACCAACTACAAAAAATCAGATAAGTAACAAAGTATATACAGATAATACTGCGACAGCATTAGCAGTAGCACTAGGAATTTAGTAATGGCAAAAAGAAAAATTAATCAGTATAAGTTTAAACCGGGCATAGGTTACACAGAAAATAAATTTCCTAATGCTCATTCATTACTTAAAAATAATAAAATTTGGTTAATTGACGAAGTTGCTCAATTTATACAATCACGTGTATCTGGTGCATCTGCCTATCAGATTCAATTAGAAGAAACTATCCGTGACATAGGTTACGATATGGTTATGTCAACGAATGTAGGACAAGTATTTAGAGGATATGTAGAATCTAAAGAAAGAGCTACAACTAAAGGCACACGTCAAAGAACACTTATTAGAGCAAAAGATGTAGTTATAACAAAAACCAATGTCACAGGAGACAGCGAAACTGATTTTGTTGCAGGTGTAACAGAAGTTAATAACATATCAAACGGCGATCCAATTCCTACTTTAGTATACACAGACCCTGGTAGTGTAGATTTAGATAGATCTAATGCAAAATCAAGACTTATTAACAACAAAGACTTTTTATTCCAAGAAATAAAATATTTTATAAATGAAGCAGATCCTGCAAACACAATAACTTCAGCAACAGATTTTGAATCAGATATTAAAATGTTTATAAATGTTCTGACTCATGACATATTTTATAACACTAACCATTTAACAAATGCTATTGCTACAGAAATTTTTGTAAATACACTTTCTACAAATAGAACTTTATTAGGTAACGGCTTTACACATTTAGGTGATGTTGTTGAGAAAGTCTTAATAGGTACAACAGTCTCACCACAAACTGGAAATACTGCATCGCAAGACACTTCAGGAACAAGTCCTGTAGCAAGCATCGGAGCGGATGCTGAAGTATTGACATTAAATGTACAAACAGTAATTGCTAACGGATCAACAAATAGTTTGCCCGCAGATATTGCACCTGATGTAACAAGCCAAGATGTTGCAGATCAAAGTGCATTGACAGATATTTTGGCATATGTGGCAGATACAGAAGCTAATCAAGGAAATGTAAACGCATTCTTAAACTATACTTACAATCAAGAAAAATGTGAAAGAGATGTGAACTTTGTTTTAAGTGCATATCTTAATGATTTACAATATGGTGGTAATAGTAAAACTTGGGATTATGCAGGAAAATATTGGGAAGGTGATGTAGCACAAGTTGACGGTACAAGATACCCTGAAACTGATACACACAGTCATATAAAAACAATTATTAAATCTTATATTTTTGACAAAACAACTTATCCAGCAGAACAAACTGCAACAACACAAACAATCACAGGTAGCGATGCAGAGACAGATGCAGATGCAAGGATAGATACATTAGTAGGAATTGTTGTAGATACTATTACATCAGGATTAAGTGCAAGACCTGCATTTGAAGATACTGGTGCAGGCTATGTTAAGTTTATGGGCAATTATGATTCAAGTGATATTTTGCTTATTACAGATACTGTAGAAAATAGAGTAGTATATTCTTTCAACGATACTAACACTGGCGGTAAGGTAGAAAACACAGCATTAACATCTACCAATGGTGTTGTTTATGACGAAGATACAGATTTCCCACAATACAAACAAGTCACAGATGCAATTACAAAGATATACTTTAACACAAATACAGAAACATCTCATTCTAGTAATCCTTTACAAATTTTTGTAGATACAGATGAATTGTTAGTTAGACCATACGAATTTGGAACTGATGCAATTGAAAGACAGCGTACAGCAAATCCATTATCAATGCTTGATGCTGACTTTGAATACGGACTTCAGCCTACTAAATGGAGTGCAATTAGCACTATGCGTGGATATCCTTCAGTATACGAAGTGCCAGGTACTGAAACAGATGTAACTAGTATTACAACAGATGCAAGTGCAGGCACAAATGATATTGGTAGTTCTCTAATAACAGTTACAACTGCTGGTGCACACGGATTTGAAATCGGTGATGCTATTACAATTAAAGGTTTTGATCAAGCTGTTACAGGTTATAGTAGAGGTGAAGGTGCATTTATTATTATCAATGTACCAAACGGTATTAGTTTTCAATATTATGCAAAAGCTAAGGTTGGTACAAGCGATGGTACAAGAATTGATACACCAACTACACAACTAAGAAAAGCAGGTTTTTATACAGGTGCAAGTATTGGTACACCAACTTTTAGTGTATCAAGTCAAGGTTCAAGCGGAACTGTGCGTCCTGCGTTAACAGTGCCTATTGGAGAAGATGTAGTACCTTACACTGTTACAGTTGGAGCGGCTCCTGAAATTGGTGCTCCTTTATCAGCAAGCTCTGGTATTTCAACAGGTGCTCAGGTAACTGGTCGTGTTGGCGATGGCGGTGTTGTTGTAACACCTGTGGTAACAGACGATTATAACATAGGCGACACACAAATTGATGTTCAATCAACAACTGATGTACAACAAAACTTAGCCGCAGATAGAGGTGATGGACAAGCTATGCTTGTAAACACTGTGGTTGGTAACACAATTACATTTAATCAAGGACTAGAAGATACTTTTGCAGGAAACCTTGTTAACTATAGTGCTATTGAAGGACAAAACGTAATTAGTTTAGGTTTTGGCGCATTATTTGATGTAGACAGAGCTGGAGGAACTTATACATTAGTTGCTATTGCGAACGGCGGTCAAGATTATGAAGTAAATGATATTTTAGAAATCCCAGGTGAAAGTCTAGGTGGTATTACTGGAACAAACGATGCACAAATCACAGTCAATACAGTAGATACTGGTGGTGAAATTTTAACAGCAACAATAAGTGGTAGTGCATATGCTGGTAATGGTACATTTACAGAAACAGGAACATACAATCACGGTAATGGTAGTGGCGGTATATGGGACGTATCATTTACTAATAATGTATTCAGTATTACTGCAAGCAATCCTACATATCCTAATCAACAAGCTACACAGACAGTTGGTCAAGGTACAGGTGCTATTTGGAACTTTGTAGCCACAAACGGAAGTTATAGTGTAACTATTGATCCACAAACTAACGGTGTAACAGGCTATGCTCCTAACGATATTATTGAAGTTGTAGGTGGTGACTTACAAGGTATTACTCCAGACAACAACGCCCAAATTACAATTAATACTGTTGATAGTAATGGTGTTCCTTTAACATACGGGGTTACAGGTGTAGCACCTGATGCAACAAATACATACACAGCAGTATCTTATTCAACTAACAATAGTGGTATTGGTGCCCAAATTAATATTAACACAAACGGTACAACTTATACTGCAACATTTAGTCAAACTGGTACAGGATTCCAAGTAAATGATACAATTACAATCTTGGGAACACAAGTAGGTGGTGCAAACAGCACAAACGATGTAACAATTACAATTAACACTGTTGACACAGGTGGCGAAATTTTAACTTACACAGTGTCAGGTACAGCAGTAAACAGTTTTTCAGTAAACAATGTAAACAATCAAAATAACTTAATTGGTAGCGGTGCAAGATTTGATATTGAAGTCAATGGATTGACAGGAAATTATTTGGTCACAGTTAACCAAGCTGGTGATAATTATGGTGTTGATCAAACACTAGAAATTGCTGGAGACTTAATAGGTGGTCAAAGTCCTGCTAATGATTTGACAATGACAATTACAGATGTTAACAACGATAGTACATTAAGTGCAGGTGGAGTTGCTACTGTAAGTGTTTCAGGAACTGCACAAAAAGCGACAAGCGGATTTACAGTTGCAGATAGATTAAGAATTAATGGTAGTGAATTTCCAGGCGGCGCAGATACAACTAATGATTTAACAATTGAAGTTACAGGCGTTGATGTAGATGGAGGAATTACAGGAACAAGTATAACTGGTACTGCTCCAAATGCAAACGTAGATTACACAGGTTTATCGCAAGATGGTACCAGCGGAAGTGGTACAAATGCACAATTTGATATTAACAGAACTGGTACAACTTACACAGCAAACATGGCTAGTGGAGGTGCAAACTACGCTCAAAACGACACACTTACTTTTAATGGTGAAAACTTAGGCGGTGCAACTCCTACAAACAACTGTACAATTACAGTATTGACAGTTGATGGCACGGGACAAATTCTTACGTTTAGCACGGCAGGTACAGCAGTAAACTCAGGTACTGCAAATGATAAAGCATCTACAAACTTAGCTGGTAATGGTGCAAGTTTCAATATTGTTGCAGGTAGCGGTTCATATACAGCCTCTGTATTAACAGGTGGTAACGATTACTTTGTAGATCAAACATTTACAGTTTTAGGTACAAGTCTAGCAGGTGCTACTCCGACAAATGATTTAACAATCACAATAAGTGGTGTAGATGCTAGTGGTGCAATTACAGGTGTGTCATCAAGTGGTACTGCATCAACAGATGTTGGAAGTTTCTCAGCAGTTGTAGCAAACGCCGCAGGTGCAACAGGTAATGGTGGTAACTTTAACATTCTAAGAGATGGAACAACAGCTGATTCAACTGTTGGTACATATACAGTATCTTTAAATTCTCCAGGCCAAGATTATGCGGCAGGAAATAAAATTAAAATTGATGGCGGATTCTTAGGCGGTACAACAGTAACTAATGACATGACAATCACTGTAGATAGTGTAGATTCAATGGGTGGCATTATTACTATTTCACACGAAGGTGATGCTTATGCAGGTGATAGTTTAGATTTATACAGTACATTTACAATGGATGCAGTATCAACTGGAGAACTTGCAACTACACTAGATATTAGTTTCAGTGCATTAGCAACTTTATTAATTACATTTACTAATAATCATGGACTGGTTCCTGGTGATACATTTATAACAGGTATTGATTCAGATGATACAGAAGATGGTGGTACAAATAACCATAAATTAGCGGCAGGATCATTCTTAGTTACATCAGTACCACAATTAAATCAATTAACGTTCACAGCCAGAGCCGCAGGTGCTATTGATACAACTACTGATACAATTCTAGGAACTGTTTATCCAAGACCTGATTCGTTCTTTATACATAGACCATTTGACGGTGGTGTTCAATTAGGTACAGGCGGACCACAACATGGTGCACAGGCAATACGTCAAAGTAAAAAATATATTAGATATCAATCAGGTAAAGGTATTATGTATACAACAGGTGCACTATTTGCACCGAGTTATGATTTACG
>MDTC01058832.1_pt1 | contig 32195 bp, 23 predicted proteins | sample 811181 | NCBI WGS metagenome assembly MDTC01 (sample SAMN05326644, study PRJNA326480) | marine metagenome | isolation source: seawater | place: Pacific Ocean: North | collected 2011
TGCGCTCGGTGTGGCGGGGTGCGGGACCCGTCGCCGTGTCCGCGGTCAAGGGCGTGGTCGGCCACTCGGAGGGGGCGGCGGGACTCACCAGCCTGATCGCCGCCGCGCTGGCGATCCGCGCGCGCACCATGCCGCCGGTGGCGCGCCCGGCCGACCGTCCCGACGGCGATCCCCTGGTCTTCCCGGCGAGCGCGCGCCCCTGGGAAGGCGGCGCCCACGCCGGCGTCAGCGCCTTCGGCTTCTCGGGCACCAACGTGCACGTCGTGCTGGGGCCGCCTCCCGAGCGTCCAGCCGAGGAGGCGAGCGGGCCGGTCCGGGTGCCGCTGACCGCGCGGCGGGCCGAGGATCTCGGGGAGGTCGCGGCGCGGTGGGCGGACAAGCTCCAGCGGGAGCGACCGCGCCTGGCGGCGGTGGCGGCGACGGCGGCGGCGCTGGACCGGGGACCGTGCCGGGCGACCTGGACCGGCAGCACCCTGGACGGGCTCATCGCCTGGCTGCGCAGCGGGCCGGAGGCGGATCCGGGAGGCTCTGTGCCGGTCCCGCACGACGTCGCGCCGGGCACGCCGAGGTGGAGTCCGCCGGCCCATCCCTGGCGACGGAGGCGCTTCTGGAGCGACGTGCTGGCGCGCGCTGCGGGGGAGCGGGCGGCGCGCCGGGTGGAGGACGGATCCGATCGGTCTATCGAGCGCGTCCTGCTCGATGCGATCGCGGAGCTTGTCGGCCACGAGGTGGGCCGCGACGACGACCTGCGCGCGGTCGGGCTGGACTCGCTGGCGGTGGTCGAGCTGATCCAGGCCGTGCAGCGCGACACCGGGCTGGTCATCTACCCGAGCGAGCTCGCCGAGCACGTCACCGTCGCCCACCTCGCCGAGCACCTGGACCGCGCCCGGCAGGGCACCGCCATCGACCGCAGCGCCCACGAACAGGCCCGGGTGCGCCTCGCCGGGACCCGGCCCCCCACCCGCCGCACCGCGGTCGTGGTGCCTGAGGTCGAAGGATCTCCGCCTGTCTTCCTGCTCTCCGCCCCCCGGTCCGGCTCGACCCTCCTGCGGCGCATGCTCGACCGCCACCCGGCCTTGTTCGCCCCGGCCGAGCTCCACCTGCTGCCCTTCGACGACCTCGCCGAGCGTGCCGCCGCCCTGCAGGACGACCACCTGGACATCGGCCTGCTCCAGGCGTTCATGGCGACCGGGCGCTCCGAGGACGAGGCCCGGGCGGTGATCACGTCCTGCCGGACCGTGCCCGAGGCCTACGCCCGGCTGACCGAGGCGGTCGCACCGCGCACCCTGGTCGACAAGTCGCCCTCCTACGGCCTGCACGCCGACGTGCTCGACCGGGCGGAGCGCTGGTTCCCGGGCTGCCGCTACGTGCACCTGGTGCGCCACCCCGACGCGGTGATCCCGTCCTTTGCGCGGCTGCGCATGCAGCGGCTGTTCGGGGCCGGTGATCTCGACGGAGACGTGGTCGGCGAGCAGGCGTGGGCGGGGATCAACCGCAACCTGCTCGCCCTGCGCGACCGGGTGGCGGACGCGCGCTGGCACACGGTGCGCTTCGAGGATCTGGCGGTAGCACCCGAGGACACGCTGGCCGCCCTGCTCGACTTCCTGGGCCTGAGCTGGGACGAGGCCGTGCTGGACCCCTTCGAGCGCGGCTCCAACCCCGCCACGTTCTCGTCGCTGGGCGACCCCGGGTTCCACACCCGCGACGCCATCGACCCGGACCTGGCCGACGGGTGGCTGCGCGCGGATCCCCAGCCGCGAACGCCACAGACCGAGGCTGTCGCCGCCGACCTGGGCTACCCCCTGCGCCGCGCGGTGCCCCCCTCGATGCGGGTTCACCGGGACGCGCTGCTCACCCAGGCGCGTCTGCCCGCCGACTGGCCGGTCGCGCCACCCCGCGACGCGCTCACCACCGTGGCCGTCACCGGGGCCACCGGCTTCCTGGGCGCCCACCTGATCCGCGAGCTGCTCGACCGCGGCGACCTGGCGGTGCGCTGCGTCATCCGTGGGGTGGATCCCCAGGCGCGGCTGCGCGAGGCCTTCCGCCGCTGGGACCTCGACCCCCGCGGCCTCGATCGCGTGACGTGCTGGTCGGGCGATCTGCTGACCGACGACCTGGGACTTGGTCCGGCGCAGGTCGCCGAGCCCGACGTGTGGATCCACAGTGCGGCGTGGCTCGACTTCACCGCCAGCGCCGCGACGCTTTCGCCAGCGAACGTGGGCGGCACGCGCAGGGTGCTCGATCTGGCGGCGCGGACCGGGGCGAGGGTGCACCTGGTCTCGTCGAAGGGCGTGTTCGCGCCGGGCAGTCATCCCGGGAGCGGGCCTGTCGCCGAGGAACAGCCACCGCGGCCGATCTTTGGCCCATTGACCGGGTATCAGCAGAGCAAGTGGGCGGCGGAGCACCTGGGCTGGGAGGCGCGGACGCGTGGGCTGCGGGTCGCCATCCACCGCCCGGGCCGGATCGTCGGTCGCGCGGACGGCGGGCCGGTCCCCCCCGATGATCTGCTGGTGCTGCTGCTCCAGGGCATGCTCGTCGCCGGCGCCGTGCCCGCGGTGCGCTGGCCCATCGAGGTGGTGCCGGTCGACGCGGTCGCCCGGGCGATCGTGCGCGCGCTGCCCCGGGTCGTCACGACCAACCTGGTGCACGGCGAGCCCTGCGACATCGAGGACCTGCTCGACGTGCTGCCTGCCGGAGTCCCCCAGCTCGAGCGCCTCCCCTGGGCCGACTGGCGCGCGCGGGTGCTCGCAGACCCCGACAGCCCCCTGCAGCGGGTCGCCCACCTCCTCGGTCCGGTGCTGCCAGCGCGGGTCCACGAGGCCCGGCTCGACCGCGCGGTCGGTGGGGAGCTCCTCGGCGCGCTGCCCCCCGCGCCGAGCCTGCTCGCTGGCCTGCTCCGTCAGCTGGACGTCGGTCAGCCCGTGCGCCGCGGTGCGGTCGGAGGTCGGTCATGAGCCAGGTGCTGGATCCCGACGCCGTCAGCCACCCCCACGACCTGCGCGTGGGCGTGCCCGACCGGCTGCCTGCCGCGGTCATCCGCGAGCTGTCCCGCCTGCGTCCGGGGCCGGTCTGGCGCGCGCTGCTGGTCGAGTGGGGCGTCATCGCCGCCACCATCGCCCTGTGCACCCTGCTGCCCTGGTCTGCCTGGCTCTACCCCCTGGCGGTGATCGTGATCGGCAGCCGCCAGGTCGCCCTGACCGTGCTCGCCCACGACGCAGCACACCAGCGCATGTTCGACCATCGCGTCTGGAACGACGTCATCGGGGGCATGCTCGCCGCGTGGCCGACCTTCATCACCCTGGGCTCCTTCCGCCACCACCACGGCGAGCACCACCGGCACCTGGAGCAGCCGCTGGACGGCAACCGCTTCCTCTGGCGCACCCACAAGCCAGACGGCACCCGGCGCCGGGACTGGGTCTACCCGAAGACCCGCGCAGGGCTGGCGTTGAAGCTGCTCAAGGTCGGGCTGGGCCTGCCCGGGCTGCGCTGGATGATCGGCGGGCAGCTCACGGCGATCTGGTTCCGCACCTCCTGGGCGGACCTCGCGCTGCGGGTGGCCTGGACCGCGGCGATCGCGGCGGTGCTCACGGCGCTCGGCGGCTGGGCGACCTTCTTGTGGTACTGGGTCGTGCCCTTCCTCACCTGGCACATCGTCGCCCAGTACGTGCGGCTGATCTGCGAGCACTCGGCGATCCCGGCCCGCGCGGACGGAGCGCCCGAGCCCTACGCCCTGTCGCGCACCACCCTGGCACGGCCCCTGGAGCGATGGCTCTTCGTTCCGCGAAACATCAGCTACCACGTCGAACATCACTTCTATCCCAGCGTGCCCTTCTACAACCTGCCCGCGCTGCACGAGGCCCTGATGCAGACCCCCGGCTTCCGCGCGCACGCGGTCGTCACCCCGTCCCTGGCTGCGTCCCTGCGTCAGGTCCTCGTCGTCCCCGGATCCCCCGCGGCCCGGCCGGTGCCGGTGGACGCGACGTGAGCGCGGCTCCCCGCCCGCTTCCCCTCGGCCTGCGCATGATCAACAGGGTCGGCCCCATGGTCGAGCGGTCGGGCATCCTGACGACCGAGCTCGATCCGGACGCCCTGTGTGCCCTCGCCGTCCAGCGCTCCGGGCTCACCGACTTCGGCGATCCGTCCTTTCGACCCGCCCTGGAGCGCCTGCTCGACTCGGTGCAGACCGACGCCAGACTGCACTTCCTCGGTCGGCGCTTCATGCACCAGGTCGTGCTTCGCGCCCTCGAGGTTCGCCTGCGCCTCGCAGCCCGGGCGCCCGAGGCCGACGCCCTGCCGCTGCGCCCCCCGCTCGTGATCTGCGGCCTGCCACGCTCCGGCACGACCTTCCTGCACCGCCTGCTCGCGCTCGCCGACGACGCCCAGGCCCTGCCGCTGTGGGAGCTGATGGAGCCGGTCGCCGGGCCGGGGCCCGATCGCCGCCGGGTCGAGGCCGAGCGGCGCATGGCCCGCCTCGCTCGGGTCGTGCCCCACTCGATCGACGCCCAGCACCTCATGCGCGCCGACCTGCCCGACGAGTGCGGCCACCTGTTCAAGCCCGCCTTCCTGTCCTCGCTGCTGTGGATGGTGCCGGCGACCGGCTGGCTGGAGTGGATGCACCACCAGGACTTCGGTCCGGCCTACGCCGACTATCGGCGATTGCTGGCCCTGCTCGCGAGGCCCGATCGCCGGCTCGTGCTCAAGGACCCGTTCCACGCGATGCACCTGCCCGCCCTGTTCAGCGCCGTGCCCGACGCCCGGGTCGTGCAGACCCATCGCGCCCCGTCCGAGGTGGTGCCGAGCTTCCACAAGCTGTGCCTGACCCTGCACGCCGTGTTCGCCGAGGACCTCGACCTGCAGCGGATCGTCACCGCGAACACCGACTGGCTCGCCCACCTCGCCCAGCGCAGCGTCGACGACCGGGTGCTCGTGCCTGCCGGCCAGGTGCTCGACGTCGACTACCGCGACCTCGTCCGCGATCCGGTCGACACCTGCCGCCGCATCCACGCGCACTTCGGCCTGCCGTTCGACGAGGCCCTCGAGGCGCGCATGCAGGCGTTCGTGGCGGAGAACGGCCAGCGCAAGCACGGGCCGAACCCCTACTCGGCCGAGGACTACGGGCAGACCACGGCGGGGATCGGCGCGCGGTTCCAGGACTACCGCAGCACGTACGGTCTGGATTGAGTGTCCGCGTTCAACCTGTGGTATCACCCTGTGCGAACTCCCAGGTCCGAGGAGCGGTGATGCCCGACGCCCACGACACCGGCCAGCTCGTCGCGAGCGCCGCCGAGATCTACGACCGCTTCTTCGTGCCCGCCCTGTTCGAGGCGTGGCCCGCCCGGATCCTCGACCTGCTGGACCTGGGAGCTGGCAGCCGGGTGCTGGACGTCGCCTGTGGGACCGGGGTCGTGAGCCGACACGCCCACGCGCAGGGCTTCGAGACGGTCGGGGTCGACCTCAACGAGGGCATGCTCGCCGTCGCCCGCAGCCGATCGCCCGACCTCCACTGGCGGCAGGGCGACGCCACCGCACTGCCGTTCGCCGACGCCAGCTTCGACGCCGCGATCTGTCAGTTCGGCTGGATGTTCTTCGCCGATCGCACCGCCGCGATCCGCGAGCTGCGCCGGGTCGTCGGCTCCGATGGCGCGATCGCGGTGGCGGTCTGGGGCCCCCTCGCCGAGACCCCCGGCTATGTCGCCATGGCCGACCTCATCGCCCGCCTCTTCGGCGAGGACGCCGCCCGCTCGCTGCAGCAGCCCTACGCCTTCGGCGACGACGCCCTCCTGCGCCGCGCGTTCGACCAGGCCCACGAGCCCGACGCCGCCATCCACCGCCTCATGGGCGAGGTGCGCTTCCCGTCCCTGGACGACTGGGTGCACACCGACATCAAGGGCTGGACGCTCGCCGACGTGATCGACGACGACGGGTTCGCGCGCCTGCGGACGGCGGCCCGGGAGGAGCTCGCCGGGTTCGTGGAGCCGGACGGCAGCGTGCGGTTTGCGACCGGGGTGCGGGTCGTCGTGGGGTGAGGCGAACCGGCCCCTGGACCCGGCCCGCGCTCAGTCGTCCTGACGCGCCAGCCAGCCGAGGATGGCGTGGTTGGTCTCCTCGGGCAGCTCCTGCTGGATCCAGTGTCCGCAGTCGAGGCCGACCACGTCGGCGTTGGGGACGAAGTCGGTCAGGGTGGGGGACCTGGGGATGCTGTCCTGGTCGCCGTGGATCATGAGGGTCGGGTGGGGGAGGACCGGATCGGCGTCCGCGAGGGTGTGCCAGTTGCGGTCGAGGTTGCGGTACCAGCAGATGGCGGGCGTGAACCCGGTGGTCTCGAAGGCGGCGACGAAGACGTCGAGCTCGTCCTCGCTCATGACCGGCTCGCCGAGCGGATCCTCGGCCTGGGCGAGCTCCATCATCAGCATGCCGGGGCCGGGCGGCGCAGGGGGCACCTGCTTGCGGAACAGGTTGCGGAGGAAGCGGCGGGGGCTCTCGTCGAGGACCGCGTCCGCGACGCCGGGCTGGCGGTTGAAGTGTACGAAATAGTAGTCCGAACCCAGGAACTCCTCCATCATCGCGATCCAGGGGCGGTCGCCGCGGGGCTGGTAGGGCAGGGCGAGGTTGACGATGCGGCGGACCCGGTCCGGGTGCAGGAGCGCGAGCCCCCACACGACCATGGCGCCCCAGTCGTGGCCGACGAAGGTGGCCTGGGCGTAGCCGTAGTGGTCGAGCAGGGCGACGAGATCGCCGGTCAGCTCCTCGATGCCGTAGGCGGACACGTCGTCGGGTCGGGACGAGCCGCCGTAGCCGCGCTGGTTCGGGATGATGACGTGGTAGCCGGCCTCGACCAGGGCAGGCACCTGGTGGCGCCAGGAGAAGGCGTGCTCGGGGAAGCCGTGGCACAGCACGATCGGTCTTCCGGCGTGGTGCGCGCCGGCCTCGAAGACCTCGAGGGTCACGCCGTTGACGGAGATGAGCTGGGGGGCGGGAAAGTCGGTGGGTGCGGACATGGCTTGGCCTCGGACTCGCCAGGGGCCGGGACCAGAGCGGGCGCTCCCTCCGGGCCTCCGTGGACATCCCCTCTTCACCCGAGACCCTGACGATCCTCGTCAGGGATGTGGCATGATGGAACAGCATTGCTGACAGGTTTCGTCAGGGTCTTGACCGAGGGTGGGACCATGAAGACCGCTGCCCGCCGCGACCGACTCCTCCACCTGCTGTACCGGGGATCCACGACCGTGCCCGCGGTCGCGACCGACCTGGGGGTGTCCGAGCGCACCGTCTACCGCGACATCGCCGCCCTGCGTGACGCGGGCCATGCGATCCAGGCGACCCCCGGCCCGGGCGGCGGCGTGCGCATCGCCCCTGGCGCCCGCCCGCGCGCGGTGCACTTCGAGGTCGCCGAGATCGTCGGGCTCGCCTTGTCGGTGGCCATCCTCAAGGCCACGCCGCACACCCCGTTCGCGGCGAGCGCCGAGGCCGCCCTGGACCGGGCCCGACTCGCGCTGTCTCCCGAGCGCAGGCGGGCGATCCAGCGCCTCGAAGCCCACATCCTCATCGGCACCCCCGCCACCGAGCGGGTCAGCGGCTCTCTCGGCGAGGTCGACCCGGCCCTGCTGCCGGTGTTCGAGCGCTGCTTCACCGAAACCCGGGCCATGGCCTTCGACTACCGCGACAGCGCCGGCCGCCCGAGCTCGCGCCGGATCGAGTGCATCGGCCTGCTCCTGCACCCGCCGGTCTGGTACATCCTGGCCTGGGACCTGGACAAAGACGCGTCACGCCTGTTCCGCATGGACCGGATTCTGGCGCCCTCGTGCGGGGAGGTGCTGACCGCGCAGCACGCGCTCGGCGACGTGGTGGTGGAGGTGGAGCCGGCGCTGGATCGGTGGAGGCGGCGGGCGATCGGTTGAGGAGGCGTCCCCGCCGGAGATCGCGTGAACGTCCCATGGGTTGTGTTGCTGAAACCATGCGAAATCTCGTGCGGTGATGGTCCTGAGTACCTTCATGGAGTTGATGCCAGCACCCTGGCAGACCCCAAGGAGGACCCGTGCTTCACTCCCAGCGGCACACCCAGTCCGAGAGCCCCCGGCACCAGAACGCCCAGCAGCCCGGGTCCGTGAGCGAGACCGATCGGGATCAGGACACCCTCGGCAACGCGGCCCTCACCGAGCAGCTGGGGGCAGCTGGGGAGGGCGACCCCCGGGACAGTTCCGAGAAGCAGGCCGACCTGGATCTGGCGTTTCAAGCGGGTCTCGAGGTGGTCGAGGCGCCGGATGCGCTCTTCGAGGAGGTGCAGCCCGAGCTGGACGACATCGCCGAGGAGTACGGGCTGAAGTGGCTGGAGCTGCGCCCGGACATGGGGCCGCGCAAGGTCCTGGACGGCAAGGTCAACCCCCATCGGCTCGATTCGGTGGTGGTCCTGTCCGACCCTGACATGGTGTGGCTCTACACCTGGGTTCGCGGCCTGGATGCCGTCCTGCGACCGCTGGCCATCGGAGACGAGGTGGACGAGCTGTCTGACGACGAGGTGCTGATCCTCGGCGACGACCTGTCTGGCGACGACCTGTCCGGCGACGACCTGTCTGGCGACGACCTGTCTGGCGACGACCTGTCTGGCGACGACTTCGTGGAGGACGACTTCGAGCCAACCCCGCTCGAGGACTTCACCGACCGGTTCGGCGACTTCCTCGACCACCCGTGGCTGGCCTGGCTGGGCACCGCCGGCGCGCGCTTCGCCACCTACTGCGAGACCCTCCGCGGGGGAGACCGGACCGCCACCTTCACCCTCCCGGCAGATCCTGGCGTGGAGCCGGCCGTCGGCCTCCGCCCTGCCATCGAGGAGCTCGAGGCCCTCGTGGTCCGCGCACCCGCCGGCGGCGGCAAGAAGAAGTCCTCCTCCTCCAGCAAGGACGGGGACGGCGAGAAGAGCGGCAAGAAGAAGAAGGTCCTGAGCGGGCCGATCTCCGGCAAGGTCGAGTCCTCCCTGGACGGGCTGAAGGATCTGGACCGCCAGCGGCAGACGAAGCGCAGCTGGACGCACGACGAGCGCGGTGAGATCGCAGCCCTGCTGGCCGAGATGGACAAGCTGGGGGTGCTCTACGTCGACATCTTCGGCAAGCAGGACACCGCCTACACCGACGACGCCCTGGGGCGGACCGCGATCCAGCGCGTCGGGACGGTCAGCGTGCCCAACAACCGCCTTCTCTCCTTCGACACGCAGTTCGAGTACGCCGGTGGCGACAGCCGCTACCTGGTGACCCTGCTCCCCGACGAGGAGGGCGTCCCCGAGCTGCTGGACGCCCCATTTGCCGTGAGGCGGCGCGCCGCAGGGGGTGGGACCAGCGCCAAGGGGCGGTCGTTCCGCGGAAAGCAGGGCTTCTTCCCCAATCCTGACTACTGGAAGGACAAGGCGCCCGACGACTCCGTGCCCAGGCCGAACACCCGCGACAACCTGCTCAACCCGATCCTCGAGCTGAAGGATGCGGGTGAGGCCAAGAACGAGGGTCTGGTGGCCCAGGGAGCCGGACCCGGCGAGCCGTGGGTCTTCTGCGTGCCCGACACCTTCGACGACCCCAAGATGAACCCCGACGGCAGGCAGGCGGGCAACGCCGGTCGAGCGCGCCGGCAGGTGGACGACTTCGACCAGGAGGCCTCGGACAAGGCCGTCATGCGGGCCACGGTCTACCAGACCCGCACGCCTCCCCAGAAGCGCTCGGACGCAGGCCGGGATCCGCAGAAGGAAGCGGGTGGGATCGCCGCGTCGGAGTGGATGGGTGCCAAGAGCGACGACTATCCGGCCTACTCGGCGTCCATGGGCCAGCTGGGGTCCCACGAGTACTGCCACCTCGTGGGTGACGGCGACAGCGGTGAGTGTTCCGCCGACAACCTGGTCGTGGGCACCAGCGGCGTGAACACCGAGCAGCTGGCCATGGAGGAGACCCTGCGCCCGTACCGGCCCAGGCTGTGCCGCCTCGGCTACGCCCTGCGGCTGACCGTCACCGCGATCGTGGGCGGTACCCCGCTCAAGAAGGACGACCCCAAGGACTCGGACTGGCCGCAGGACCAGATGGCCAGCTTCATCCGCTACGAGATGCTCGCCCATCCCATCGACACGTCGCTGAAGGGCACCCAGGAGATCCCGATCCACACCCAGGTCATGGACGGCCAGCGCGGCGTCATCACGGAGGCCGAGGTCGACATGCTCAAGCAGACCCTGTCCGGAAAGCTCGACCGGGTGCTGGAGGCCCTGGACGTGCTGTCCGAGCTCCTCGACGGCGAGCGAACCGACGAGGAGGTGGACAAGGCGCACTACGAGTACAGCGACAACGGCAAGAAGATGCCGATGAGCCCGTCCGACTGCATGAAGGACGACTTCGACGTCCGCGGGGACAAGCGGCGGGCCCCCCGAGACGCCGTGCTCCTGCCGGGCGTCGCGGCCCCCGACCCCAGCCAGGATGGCAACGCCCACATCGGCCGCTACACCCAGGGCAGCTACCTCGGCGGTGGCACCGCTTGTGCCGGCACTTCGGTCCGCGCGGCCCAGGACCTCCTGTCGGGTGGCTTCGACGATCTGAACGTGGACGAGACCGTCGCTCGCGGCGTGTCCGACTACCTCACCGTGCGCTCCGAGCACCCTGGCGCCCCGCCCTTCCTGGCCAGCTACGAGATGCGCACCTCACCGGCGAACCAGGATCTGGACCTCGATCTGGTGACGGCGCGGACGATCGAGAACGGCGACTTCGGCCTCTTCCGCGAGTACCTGGAGCGCGAGCAGCCCGTCGCCGCAACGATCACGGCAGGCGCGTACACCTTCACCGCTGCGGCGCTGCAAGACGGCACCCTGTGCATCTTCGACTCCCACGCCAACCGCATCCACCAGCGTGCCTACAAGGAGTCCTTCGCGTCGATGCCCAAGCTCATTGCCGGGATCAAGCGGGTGATCACCGAGCACGGCGTGAACCTGCACGACGACATCGCCGTGGAGATCTACCGCCGGGATGGGTAGGTCCGAGCCCGGCTCGAGGCGCACGGCCCCTTCAGGCATCTCACAGGCCCGGACCCACGGCCTGCTCGCCGGGTAGCAGAGGGCAGGAGGGGCTGATGATGCGCTTGCTACCTGTACTCGTGATCCTGGCTGGGGCCTGTGCCAGAGAGGCGGACCCCTGCGAGGTCGAGGCGAACCAGGACGCCGAGGTGGTGGGGACCCTGCCGCTGAGCGGCGCGAATCCGAGGATCGGCACCTTCGCCCGGCACCCCGATGGCGGCGGCGCCTTTCCCGTGTTGACCGACGAGATCAACGCCGAGAAGTCCCTGATCCGTATCGATGCCCAGGGCACGCCCACCTGGACCGTGGGCCGCCCCACCGAGGCCTTCTACCAGCTCGACCAGGCTCCGCACGCGGCGTGGGGACCCGAGGGCTGGGTGATGGCCTGGACCCGGGATGACGACGTGGCCCCGCTCGTGCGGATCGACGACCAGGGCCAGGCGACCGCACTCGACCCCCTGCCGGACGGTGGCGAGCACGTGGCGCTGGGCTGGATCGGCACGTCCTTCCTGGTCATGCAAGACGGTCAGGACCACAGCACGATGTACCACCGCCTGAACGCCGATGGCAGCGTGCTGGAGGGTCCCATCGACCCCGAGGGCTACAACCTGGGCTGGACCCGGACCGCGGTGGGGGGAGACGATCGCGCGGCGTTCATCGCCGACGGCGGGATCACCTTCGTCGACGGGCAAGGCGCCAAGCTGGGCCACCTGATCGCCGAGCGGAGCCGCGGGATCTACGCCGTGGACGCGGTCCCCGATGGTCAGGGCTGGCGCACGGCCTTCATCACCACCGTCGACCACGTCCGGGACAACGGGATCTCGGTGTCCAGCTGGAACGGGGGCGCCATCCTCCACGATCGGCTCGACTCCGAGGCGACCTCGACCGGCAAGCCCCGAGTCGAGCCCATGCTGGGCGAGGGCGTCTGGCCGACCTTCGTGATGATGTCCCGGGACGGCAGCGCGGCCGTGTTCCTGGACGACCAGGATCGCCTCGGTGCCTACGACGTGAGCGACGACTCCGCCCGAGGAGAGCGCTGTCGGGTCCGCCTGGACGCCCCGGGTGTGCCCTACGACGCCCAGCGCGACGGCGACACGCTGACGGTCTGGCTGCGCAGCGGACGGGACCTGATCCGCTGGACCGCCGACCTGTCCCGCCCGCCCCCGGGCGCGGGCTGACCGGGTGTTGCGGCGGTGGGGGGCGCCTTCGGAGGGGATCAGGGTGACTGGTAGAGCTTGTGCCAGCGCCCACCGATGTCAGCCACCAGCTCGTCGAACAGGTCGTCGGGGGTAGGGGCGTCGAGCAGATCCTCGGCGTCCCACCCGTCGACGCGATCGAGGACGAGGGTCACCAGCGTCGCATCCGGCGGGACGTCCTCCAGCCAGAGGAGGCCGTCGCTCCGGGTGTTGGCGCACGCCAGGGCGAAGCCGTCGTACGCCTCGAAGCCGAAGGTGTAGCGGACGTCCTGGCGACGGGCGTCGAGCCAGTCGCGGGCCACCGCGGGATCGACACCGTCCAGCGCGACCATGAACAGGAAGTCGTGGGTGGGGCGCTCGACGATCGCCGCAAAGAACTCGGCGTAGCTCTTGAATCGAGCAACTGGGGCGCCAGCGTGGGTGGCATGGGAGTACTGAAGGACCACCACCGCGGGATCGGTGTCGGAGTGGCTGTAGTCGAGCAGCACGGCGGAGATGTGGGTGGCCATGGCGAGGTAGACCATGCGGTGTGGCCTGCAGCCCCGGGCGACCCACGCGGCCCGCTCGTCGTCCCGATCGTCCAGGTACGCGTCGAGGTGGTCCCAGGCCGCCTCGTACGGCCGCCCCAGCCCGGAGTCGGCGAACACGGTGAGCACGTCGTCGTCGAGCGGGATCGCGTCTCCCCAGCGATGCACGCCTCCGTCCAGGGTGAGGTGGTGGCGGAGCAGCGGGGGAAGCCGAACCCCGCGCGCGACCTCCCAGCGGGTGAGCGCGTCCGCGTCCAGGGGCTTTGGATCCGGGCGTGGAACCCACGGGATCACCGGTCGGTCGAAGCGCGCGGGGGTGGGTTCGGGCGGCTCGGGTTCCGGCGGCTCGGCTTCGGGATCCGGCGCAGCGGCGAGGTCCACGTGGAGCGAGAATACGCCGCCGTGGTCGGGTCTGCGCCAGGCCTGCACCTCGGGGAGCTCGAACCGGCACTGATCGAGCACCAGCCAGGGCACGTCCACCCGGGGGAGCAGGCCGCGGACATCGTAGTTGCGCAGCTGCAGGGCCTCGAGGTGCGCGAGCTGCCGCGCCAGCTCGACGGCTGAATCGGCGGTTCGGAGGGGACCCTTCGCCAGCAGGAGCAACCACGCCAGGTTCGGGAGGCGAGCCTCGGCAGGTACGGAGAGGCCGGCTTCCAACCGCAGCGTGAGGGACTCGATGCGCTTGTGGTCGATACGGTCCATCGGGGCCACCACCTCCACGTCGAGCCAGCGCAGTGCCCGGAACTTCCGGAGGACCCCGGCGAGATCGGGCTGCGAGGCGGGCCCGACCAGGAGGGAGGTCACCTGCGCCATGCGGGGATGGTCGAGGACCGCGCCGTACACCGCGAGCGGCGCGTCGAGGGTGAGCTGGGCCAGCCCGAGGGCCTCGTCCGCGTCGAGGAACCGGGCGAGCGCTTCCGGATCCACCGACCCGTCGACGATGAGGTGTCGCGGGGCGCCGCCCATCCACTCGATGGGAAGCCGCCAGCGGGCCGCGAACGACTCCACCAGCTGCGGAAAGCGCCGCCGGCTGCGCTTCGCCAGGAGCTTGCCCCACTTTCGCGTCTGGACCTGCTTCAGCCAGGTCGTGATCTCCGCCTCGGTGGGTGCGGTGACGCGAGGCGGGGCCAGCATGCCGGATCGGGGAACGTGCATGCCGGCGTCGTAATGGGGCGGGAGGTGGAGGTGCGAGCGGGGAGCGGCGACGAGTCGGGGAGGTTGGGATGCTCGGGGGTTGGGGTGGCTCCCGAGACTCGCCCCGACCCCCGTGAGGAATCCTGCGCAAACGCACGTTCGAGCCTCCGAGTCCCCTGGAGGTCCCATGCTCGTCTTGCTCTCGTTCCTGGCGTCTGCCGCCACCCTGCACGTCGATCCCGCCAGCACGGCCGGAGGGTCGGCGGATGGCTCGCCTGGCGCGCCGTATGCGACCGTGACCGCGGCCCTCTCCGACGCGTCCGCCTCGGACACCCTCGTGCTCGCCGAGGGCACCTACGCCGAGTCCGTCACCGTGAACGTCGACGTCACGAACATCGGCCAGTCCGATCTGACGTCGGTGGTCACCATGCCCTGGACCCTGTCGACGTCGGGGGTGACGCTGGACAGCCTGCGCTTCGTCGGCACCGGGACGGGCACGGCGGTTCAGGCCAGCCGCCCGTTCACCGTCCAGAACAGCCAGATCGAGAACTTCCAGGTCGGCGTGCGCACCGACGGGGTGGCGTCGGGCGGCCTGGTCCGCCGCAATCGCATCCTGCACACGCTCTTCCCGGTGTTCCTCGTGAACTCGGGGTGGAGCACCTACGTCATGGTCGAGAACAACATCCTGACCGGCCGCGGCGGCTCCGGCTTTGGCGTCTACACCTACGACACCCGCTGGCGCGGCTACCACAACGCCATCTCCGACGTCAGCTACGGCGTGTACCACTACCTGCCGTCCACCCGGAACCTGCCGATCTCCTACCTGCACGGCAACCTGATCTCGGCGTCCACGGTCGGCGTCCAGGGCGGCAACCTCGATGCGCACGAGCTGAAGGTGTACACCAACGCGATCACCGCGCCCACGGCGGTGTCGGGCGTGCCCTCGAGCGACCAGGTCGGTCAGCTGGCCTCGGACTGCGGCCAGCCGTCGGGCCTGTGGGACCACGGCTTCGAGCCAGGTGGCGCCTGCGTCGACGGAGCCCTGTTCGGCACCGATCCCGACGGCACCCAGGCGGACATCGGGCCGTACGGAGGCCCCCAGGGCGGCCCGTTCTGGCTGGACGTGTCCTGCCGTGGACCCCGGCTGGTCTGCCCGCCCGACCTCGACGGCTGGCTCGAGGACCGGCCCGACGTGCGCGACAGCATGGTGTTCCTCGACCTGTACGACGCCATGTCCAACGTCGACTACGACGACTGGTCCCCCGAGCTGCGCCGCGACCTGCGCCACTGGTTCCTGAAGATCCACTACGACAAGGCGCCAGTCCTGGTCGATCCTCCTCCGCACATCGGCACGTCGAGCCAGGCCCCGCGGATCTCGTGGGACGACGGCCGCAACCTCTACCTGTCCAACGTGGGCCAGAGCCTGGTCACCGAGCTGGACGGGCTCGTGCCCTGGACCGTCGACGACTACGACTCCGACGCGCTCGAGACCCTGTTCCACTACGGCGAGGGCGGCGGGGGCGGATTCTGCGTGGGCTCACCCTGCTCCGATCCGGACGAGTGGCACCTGACCATGTCCTCGTCGGCCATGCCCATGTCCGGCCCAGCGACGCTGCAGGCCCTCGATGGTGCCGGCTACATCGGCACCACCCGCAAGGACACCATCGGCGAGCTGCTGGCGTTCATGCGGGACAACGTGGTCCACTTCGGCGGCAGCGGCTTCGCGGTGAACCAGTACTACTGGAACTACCAGGGGGCGACGGTCAGCGGTGTGTTCTACGGCACGGATCCTGACGGCGTGCACCCCACCTTTGGCTACGGACACGGCTTCGGGCGCTGGACCGCCGGCTGCCACGGGACCAACCGCTTCCTCCAGCACATGCTCCGGCCGGTCAACATCCCGGTCGCCTACCACGCCCACGGCAGCGGCCACGCCACGCCTCACTTCCAGAGCGAGGACACCTGGCTCTCCCACGGCGACGATCCGTACAACGGCCTCGCCCGCGGCGTGGACTACGACGGGGCCGAGCTCATGATCGACGACGCCACGTACGCTTCGTGGCTCGGCGGCACCTCATCGACCGCCAACATCGGACGCCGCACCAGCGAGATCGCGGTCGAGTACCACACGCCCTACCTCCAGGACGCGCGGTGCGACGACTTCGCCAGCGGGGCGAGCAAGGCGGATGGGGACGTGTTCGCGCTGATCGACAACGCGTTCACCCTGGCGGAGCTGTCGGCCATGGGGTTCTGGGCTGACCTGGACGCGACGATCGATGGAGAAGGGACGTGCTCGGTGCCGATGCCGTTCGGGTCGGGGTGAGTTGGGGGGTGAGGGGAGAGGCAGAGACACAAAACCCCGAGGATCTCGCGATCCTCGGGGCTTGATGTGGCTCCCCGTGTCGCTCCTGACCGGAACGACGGCTCCGCCACCTCCACATCGGCCTGAAACGTAGCTTCAAGCTCATCCGTAAGCAGCTTGATGCCCTCATTGTCCAGCGGGATGCGCAGGGTGATCTCCAGCTTCTCCCGGTCGACCACCTCCACCTTCTTGATGAAGTGCAGCACGACCTGGCGCTTCACCGCAAAGGGGATGTCCTCACCGCCGCGCTCCAGCAGGGAGGCGAAGCGCCGGAGCTGGGCGAGGTTCTTCTCGCGGGCGCGGTCGTAGTAGTCCTGCTTGGCGAGGACGGCGGCCTCCTCCTCGAGCTGCTCCTTCTTCTCGGTGAGGTCGGCGATGTGCTGCTGGCAGACGAGCGGGTCGAGCCCCTCGCCGATGGCCCGGTAGTAGTTCTGGATGCGGCGGTCGATCTCGGCGAGCTTCTGGTCCACGCGCTGGCTGCTCTCACCGTAGACCTGCCGGCGCGCTTCGATGCGCTCCCGGACCCGTTCCTGGAGCTCGTCGAGGCCGCCCTGGCTGCTCAAGCGGGCTCGGATGGTGCTCATCACCAGGGCGTCGGCCCAGTCGCGGTCGACGCCGAGCGGCTTGCAGACGGACGGGCCCTTGCTCAAGTAGGCGCCGCAGTAGTAGCGGAACCGCTCGGTCGTCTTGCCCGTCTTCTTGCTGGTGTACTTGTGGCGCCGGCCGTGGAAGTTGGCGCCGCAGCAGCCGCAGATCATCACCCGGCTCAGCAGGTAGGAGACGTGCTTGCGGCGGGAGGGCTGCATGAACTGGCGGCTCTTTGCGATGCGCTGGCGCTCCTCGAACACCTCGCGGTCGATGATGGCGGGATGGGCGTCCTGGGTGACGATCCAGTCGTCCTCGCCGGTGCGCTCCCGGCTGTCGCGGCCGGCCTTGCGGCTCTGGAACCAGACCTGGTCGCCCACGTAGACCCGGTTGCTGAGCATGTGGTTGACGGTCGAGCTGTTCCAGTGGCGGCTCCTCGGGGCGGGCACGCCGCGCTTGTTCAGCTCGTTGGCGATGGACTTCACGCCCATGGCCAGATCGGTGGCGAGGCGGAAGATCTCCCGCACGGTGGCGACCTCCTCGTCGGGGCCGGGCACCAGCTTGGAGTGCTCACGGGCGCCGACCATGACCTTCTCGAGGCGGTAGCCGAAGGGCACGCGCCCGCCGTTGTGGAAGCCGCGCTCGGCGTTCTCGCGCATGCCCTTGAGGGTCTCGGTCGCCAGGTTCATCGAGTAGAACTGGTTGATGACCTCGATCATGCCCTCGTACAGGAAGCCCTGCGGGGTGTCGGGGTCGTAGTTCTCGGTGATCGACTTCACGGTGACGCCGTGCTTGCGGAGCAGGCTCTTGAAGAGGATGGACTCCTCGCGGTTCCGGCTGAACCGGTCGAGCTTGTGGACCAGGATGAGGTCGACGTCGTTCTTGCGGCAGAAGCTCACCATGTCGCAGAAGCCGGGCCGCTTGTCGGCGGGCGCGTAGGCGGAGATGCCCTGGTCGACGAAGTCCTCGACCACCTGCACGCCGGGCTGCGCCTCGGCCCAGCGGTGGATGGCCTTGCGCTGGGCGGGGATGGAGATGTCCTTCTGGGCCTGCTCTTCGGAGGAGACGCGGCAGTAGGTGATGGCGGTCGGCATTCGGGCTCCCTGTCGAGGTTCGTGCGGTCCGGGGTCCGCGGGAAGGCCTCGACTGCAACAACAGTGCCAGGGGGATCGGCTGTCAAGCACTTTCGTTGGGGTGCGAATGGGGTGCATCCAACGTGGCTTCCGGCGGGTCAGCGGCGGTGTCCGCGCGCCATCCGAGGCACGCCCGCCGACAAGCGCGGACGGGTGATCGACCCGAACCGCGCCAGAGCGACCCAGACCGCAGGTGAGCGACCCGAAGCGCGGGTCACCGACCCGAACCGGACGTTCGACGGGGCAGACCGCCGATCTGCCTGATCGTCGGAGGGCGTGGCGGGTGAAAAGCGAGGTCTGACGGGCATCGCGGAGGGTGGCACGACGGCTGCTTTGTGACCGGTCGAGCCCGCTGGAGGGCTGCACCGACCGAGGCCCACCGTGACCGTGACCGTGACCCTGCGACCCGTCATCCTCTTCGAGCCGGATCCCGAGGCCGAGCGCGCCTACGACGCTGCGCTCGACCTGCTCGCGGACGCCATCGCCGAGCAGCTCATCGCCGAGGCCCGTGCCGAGGTCGCCGCCGAGCTCGGGCTCGAGCCCGAGGCGCTGGCGCATGACGGTGAGAGCCTCACCGACCACGCCCGCGAGCACATGGGCCGGCGGACCGGCTCGAAGGGGTCGCGATGACGCCGAACGTCCTCGACGTGTTCGGCGCCGACGGGCTGCTGGCCGCACGCTTCGACGGGTACGCGCCGCGGTCGGGTCAGATCGCCATGGCTCGCGCCGTGGACCTGGCCCTCGACGACGGCGCTCATCTTCTCGTCGAGGGGCCGACCGGGACGGGCAAGAGCCTCGCCTACCTGGTGCCCTCGGTCCTGCACGCCGTGCGCACGGGGCGGCGGGTCCTCGTGGTGACGGCGAACATCGCGCTCCAGGAGCAGCTGGTCAGCAAGGATCTGCCGCTGCTGGCCGAGGTGCTCCCGGTCCCGTTCGACTACGCCCTGCTGAAGGGGCGGAGCAACTACCTGTGCCTCGACCGACTGCCGGCGGGCACTCGGGCCTCGGTGGCCGACGAACTCGAGGCGCAGCGTGATCAGGTCGTCGCTTGGGCCTCGAACACAGCGAAGGGCGACGTCAGCGAGCTGCCGTTCGAGCCCGACTACGCGGTCTGGCAGCACTTCTCGGTGCGCTCCGAGGACTGTCCTGGCAAGGACTGCGCGCTTCACGCCCAGTGCCACGCGCAGCGTGCCCGCGCTCGGGCGGCCGAGGCCCAGGCGGTCGTCACCAACTACCACCTGCTCTTCGCCCATCTGGCGGTGCGTGAGGCCACCGGCGAGGACCTCGTCCTGCCGTCCTTCGACGTGGCCATCCTGGATGAGGCGCACAAGGCCGCGGACATCGCTCGGGACTTCTTCGGGTGGCGGGTCAGCTTCCATGCGCTCCGTCGCCTGGCGCGTCCGCTGCGGGACCTGGGGCATGGCTCGCTCGCGGCAACGCTGGAGGCCCTCGCCGGGGACTTCGCGGAGCACCTTCGGGGAGTGCGTGACGCCCGCAACTACCGGGTCCGCCTGCGTCGCCCAGGTCAGATCGATGTGGCGCCGCTCCTCGAGGCCCTGCCCGTGGCTGCCTCGGCCTACCGCGCGGCCACCCCGTCCTCTCCCAAGGAGGCGAACCGCGTCGCGCGCCTCGCGGAGCTTTGCGACCTCGCGGTGCTCCGGCTGGAGGCGGCCGTCGGCCTGACCGACGACAACGCCGTCGTGTTCATCGACCTCGATGCCCGTGGGCGCGGGGTGCTCTGCGCCAAGCCCATCGATGTCGGGCCGACGGTCCAGCGCGGTCTGTTCGACTTGACCAGCTCCGTGGTGCTCGCCTCGGCGACCCTGTCCACGGGTGGGTCCTTCGAGCTGGTCCGGTCGGAGCTCGGGGTGCCGGACGCGCGAGAGCTGGTGGTCGAGTCGCCCTTCGACTTCGAGGACCAGGCCCTGCTCGTGATCCCGGACGGGCTGCCCGATCCGACGGATGCGAGCTGGCCGGGCACGGTGGGCCGTGTCGTCCGCGAGGTCGTCGAGCGGGCGCAGGGCCGCACGCTCGGGCTGTTCACCTCGTACCGCAACCTCGACCTCGCCCACCGTCAGCTGCGCGGGGTCACCTACCCGGTGTGGCGGCAGGGGGAGCAGCCCCGGACGGCGCTGGTTGAGGCCTTCCGGTCGGACGTCCGCTCGGTGCTCCTCGGCACCGAGTCGTTCTGGACCGGCGTGGACGTGCCAGGCGAGGCCCTGTCCGCCGTCGTCATCGACCGGCTCCCGTTCCCCAGCCCCGATGATGCCGTGCTCGACGCCATCAAGGAGCGCGACCCGCGGTGGTTCCTCCACTACGGGCTGCCCCGCGCCGTGCTCGCCTTCAAGCAAGGCTTCGGACGGCTGATCCGCCGGGCCGGTGACTTCGGGGTGGTGGTCGTGCTCGACCGTCGCCTGGTCACCCGCCCCTACGGTCACCTCTTCCTGCGCAGCCTGCCGCGGGTGCGGGTCAGCCGCCGCATCGAGGACGTCAGCGTCTTCCTCGGCACCGACTCGCCCGCCGCGAAGGGGGCCTGAGATGCGCCCCCGCATGCGCCTCACCCCGACCCTCGAGGCGGGCCTGCTGAAGGCCAGCGCCACGGTCCAGGACCCCGACGTCCGCCTCTCCGAGGCCGACGACGAGATGCCCGTCCTGACCATCGAGGACGGCGGGGTGGTCATCGAGCTCGAGTTCGCCGACCGCGACGGGCTCCACCGCTTCCAACGACGCGTCGCCGAGCTGGCGACCCCATCCCCCAGGAGGGACGCATGACCCACCTCGTCCGACTCGAGAGCGACTTCGAAGGCAAGCCGCTCGTCACCCTCACCCACGATGGCCGCCTGGCCTGGGTCGCCCGCCAGGTCGGCGCCGCCCTCGGCTACGCCAACCGCGGCAAGCGGCTGGTGAACAAGATCACCAGCGACTGGGCCGACGAGTTCATCGCCGGTCGCGACTACGCCATGCTCTCCGGCGAGGAACTCGCCGCCTTCAAGGCGGCGGCCCAGGGCGGGCCCGTGCCGGTGTCCAGCCGGGCGAACAACAGCCTGCTGATCCTGTTCGAGTCCGGGCTGCACCTGGTGCTCGCCAAGACCACGAAGCCCGTCGGCAAGCGGCTCCGGCGCTTCCTGGTCGACGAGGTCCTCCCGCAGGTCGCTCGAGACGGGCGGTTCGATCCGAACCGGGCGGTCGTCGACGGGCAGCTCGTCGTGGTCACCACGACCGAGCAGACCTGCTCGCCCATGGACCGGGAGCGGCGCCTGGCCGCCAAGCTCGAGCTGGACGACCGCAAGTTCCGGTCGCGCAGCCTCCGCGACGCGGTCGGTGCGCTGCACGCGATGGGGCAGATCGACGACACCCTGCGGGCCACCTACGAGGTGTCCGCCGCCGAGATCGCGCTGGGCCGCGACCTGCCCGCACTGCGACCGTTCGTCGAGGACCACTGGCAGTCGCCTACCGACATCGCGAAGCGCCTGGGCGTGTCGGTGCAGAAGGTCGGCCGGGTCATCACCAAGCTCGACCTGCGCGGCGACAAGCCCGGCCTCGCGCGCCCCATCCTCAACAAGGCTCGGGGCTCCCAGCGGACCGTCATCACCTACCTCTACGCCCCGGAGGCCGTCGTGCAGATCGAGGCCACCATCCGTGGCGCGCGCTGAGTGACGCCACACGTGACGGACCCGACGCCGGCCGCCTGGGCGCACTCCCCCTGGGCGAACGACCACCTCCGACCGTTCTTGCGGTGGCTGCTGCCGAGGCACGCCGCCCTCGGAGGCCTGACCGAGCTGCGCCTGCTCCGGAAGGGCCGCGGCAAGGGCACCTGGTCCGGCTTCTTCGGCCCGGAGGATGTGGAGAGCATCGCCGAGCAGCTCGCGCCCGTCGGCGAGCCCCGGCAGCGCATCCCGCGCGGCGACCATCCCCGGGTGGGTGAGGCCAACGTCTACTTCTCGCTCCAGCCGGTCTCCCCCGAGATCGCTGGCGACCGCCGTGGGCGGCTGACCCGAGCGCGCACCGCGACGCGCGACAAGGACATCCTCGCCACCAGCCTGTTCGTCGTCGACGTCGACCCCGAGCGTGAGCCCAAGGATGTCGCCGCCACCGATGCGGAGAAGGCCGCCGCCCGCGACGTCGCCGAGAACGTCCGGAGCTGGCTTCGCGAGCGTGGCGTGGAGCCCATCTGGGCGGACAGCGGCAACGGCTTCCACCTGCTGGTCCCCCTGGTGCCCTCGGACGACGTGCGCGGAGCGGCCAAGGGAGCGCGCGCCCTGCTCCGGCTGCTCGACAGCACGTTCAGCACCGAGGCCGCGAAGGTCGACACGTCGACCTTCAACCCGTCCCGCATCCTCAAGCTCTACGGGACCCAGGCGCTCAAGGGCGAGCCCACCGAGGAGCGCCCGCACCGCTTCGCCAGCGTCGACCTGACCGCGCCACCGGCGGACGTGGACCTCCTGGCCGTCGTGGCGGAGGACTTGGAGAAGGCGTCGCCGAAGCCCAAGCCGTCGAAGAGCCGGCCGCGCCCGAAGCGAACCGCGCCGCCGCGAGACGACTGGGGCGTCTGGCGCGCCCAGGCCCTCGCCGCCCTGCCTCTGGAGGCGGTGTACGGCGACCTGCTCACGGGCGCGATGTCGGGTGCCGGCTGGCTCCAGTGCCGCGACCCCGACTCCCCCTCGGGCGACAAGAACCCGTCCGCGGGGGTCGCCGACGGAACGGGGGAGGCCGAGCGCGGGGCGTTCCACTCGTTCCGCGGTGGCGAGACCACCAGCGTGTTCGACTTCCTGGTGCGCACCGGACGCGCCGAGGACTTCAAGGCCGCCTGCGCCCTGATCGCGACGTGGTCCGGTGTGCCACTGCCCGACGACGCCGGCGAGGCGGAGCCCCCCAACGAGGTCGTGCGTCGGTTGACGGAGGGGTGGACCGCGACCGAGGACGAGGACGCACGGGTCGCCCTGCTGCACGCCTGCATCGCCGAGCTCCTCGAGCTGCCGGCGGCCAAGCGGGAGCCGTACCTCGACCAGATCCGCGCCGTGACGGGTCTGTCTTCGAGGGTCTTCCGGGAGACCGTCTCGGAGGCACGGCGCGCGGCCAAGGAGCGCGCCCGCACGCCCGACGAGCCACCCCCCGCATCCGGCCGCGTGGTGGTCGACTACATCCAGAACCGCGACACGGTGGCGGCGTTGTTCGACGCCATCCTGGACGCGGTCGAGCCGGCACGCCGGTTCTTCCGCACGGAGCGGGACATCGTCTTTGTCCGTCGCGGCGTCGGGCCGAGCGTGGTGACCGACCGCAACGTGGGAGGCCTGCTCTCGGCGCTTATCGAGCTCCGGTTCCTGCGCGACACCGACGAGGGCACGACCTTCCAACGCTACGGCGTGCTGCCGGCCGAGCTCGCCCGGGCCTTCGTGAGCGACCCCCGCGTGTGGTCGCGGCTGCCGCAGCTCCATCTGTACTGCCGCTCACCCCTGTTCGACGAGCAGTGGGGCTTCGTCGGCCGCACTGGCTTCCATCCTGGACCCGGCGTCTTCTACGACGGCCCGACCGTGCGGCCGTCCACCGAGGGCGCGCCGCTCCTGCACCGGGCCCTGGCCGACTTCCACTGGAAGGACGAGGCCGACCTGGTCAACTTCGTGGGCGTCCTGCTCACCGCGCTGACGATGCCGCACTGGGGCAGGGGACACCCGTTCCTGGCGGTCAACGGCAACAAGCCGGGCGTCGGCAAGACCACCCTGGCTCGGGTGCTCGGGGTCGTCGTCGAGGGCGTGGAGCCCAACACGGTCTCGTACATTCCCGACGACACCGAGTTCGAGAAGCAGCTCGCCACGCGGGTGGAGGCCGGCGACCGGGTCATCGTCATCGACAACGCGAAGACCAGCCGCGCCATCCAGAGCGCGGTCCTGGAGCGATGCATCACCGACAGTCGGCTCACGTTCCGCCGGCTGGGCAGCAACACCGCCATCACCCGGCCGCAGAACGACATCCTGTTCTGCCTCACGATGAACCTGACCCACCTGGGCCCGGATCTGCGACGTCGTGCTCTGCCGGTGAACCTCGTGCTCGAGCAGGACACCCGCCAGACGACCTACGCGCTGGACGACGTCGTCGGCTTCGTCATCGAGCACCGACTGTCCATCGTCGCCGAGCTCGCCGGCATGGTGCAGGTCTGGCTCGACGCGGGCCGCCCCGACTGCGACACGCCGGCGAAGCACAGCACCAGCCAGCCGTGGGCGCGCACCATCGACGCCATCCTGCGCCTGTCCGGCTTCGACGGCTTCCTCACCAACTTCGACGAGTCGGCCCACGCCTTCGACCCTCGCTACGAGCTGATGCTCGACATCATCACCGCCCACCAGGGCAAGGGCCCCGCACCGGCGGCGTCGTGGGTGGAGTGGCTCGAGGACCTCCTGGCCGACCGGTTCAAGGACCGCCGCGGCCAGCCCAAGTCCGCCCGCTCCAAGGCGACCATCGTGGGCAACCTGTTCCGCGACTACCTGGACACGCGGTTCGTGGTGAACGGCGAGCGGTGGCGCCTGTCGCGGACCTACCCGGAGGGCGAGCGCCGCAAGCCCGCCTACCAGATCGTGAAGGTGACCTCGTGACCGGCCGTCGGCTGCCCTTCGAGCCGCCCACGCCGCGGAGCGCGCCCGAGCGCCTGGAGCGCTCCCAGTGGCTGCGCGCGTGGCTGTCGGACCCGGATGGGGTCCGTCCCGGCGAGCTCCCTCGCGACGTCGCTCGGTGGCCCGAGGACTGGCGTTTCGCCTGGGAGGAGCGCGCCGCCCTCATGGAGCACCACGGCGGCCTGCCCCGGGATCGCGCCGAGCAGGAGGCCGAGCGGTGCGTCCGCGAGGCGTTCGCCCGTGACCAGGCGCGCGGTCCACCGGCCGGATCCTGACGTTTCCCTCCGCTCCTCGTCGTTCACGCTGTCGCAAGCAACCAAGGCGAGGGGCACCCCGGCCCGGCCGTCCGCGAGGGCGGTCGGGCCACTTCTTCCTGCGCCGCGGATCGAGCACTTGACCGAGCCCAGGGCATTCCCTATCTACGTCGCTTCTGTGGAGATCCCCGTTTCGAACCACCCCCTCTACACCCGCTTCGCCCTTCCGGATGATCCGGACCTGGACACGTTCGCCAGCGGCGTGCGAGAGGTCGATGCCTACTTCCGGAGTCGGCAGTGGTTCAACGTGGAGAAGGATCGAGCGGCTCCGCCGACCTACCAGTTCCTCACGGCGCCGGACGGGGAGGTCGTCGGCTACGCCGCCGTGGCTTTCAGGAACTGCGATCACCCGCATGACGGGGCGGGCACCCGCAGCCGCTACCTGATGGTCTACGTGGCGGGCGTGCACAGCCGGTTCCAGGGTGTGGAGAACCCGAACGCTCCCGGAGAGAGCTATGCGGTGTCGATCTTCCGGGTGCTCGAGGACTTTGCTCGAAAGAAGCAGGGCTGCGTCGGCCTGACCTTGTGGGTGCGTACCGACAACCCTCGAGCGGTCGCTTTCTACCGGAAGATTGGCTTCGAGGCCGATCCGGCGGGTCCTGTCCAACGAGATGCGGGAGCTCCGCACCTCACGATGCGGAAGCTCCTGTAGAGACCCATGTGGCCGTCGTCAGAGCAGCGGCGGTGCCGGGTACTCGTCGTCCTTGGCCTCCGGCGGGCTGAGGTCCCCACGGCTGTTCTTCTCTCGAAGCGCATCCATGCGAGCCTTCACGGCTTCCACCTCGTCGAGGGGAAAGCGCCAGTGGCCGCCTGCGGTCTTGAACGCGCCGGGAAATTGACCAGCCTCGAGCCAGTTTTTCACCGTGTTCGCGGAAGACACACCGAGCAGCTTGGCGGCCTGCCCGCTCGTCAGCGCCTTTCGCGGACGATGCGCTTCGAGCCGACTCACGAGATCCCGCCGTCCAGACTCGGTGAGCGCGGACTTCAGGTCGTCGTATAGGGGCTGGGGAAGGGCGTGCATGATGGTGTCCTCCACCGAAGGGCATCGGCATCTGACGATCTCAGGATAAGCAAAACCGCCAAAAACGTCAAGGCTTCCGATGTCTCATTCCATGCGAGGAAACGGCATTTATCACAATGGGTGGTCCTGATAGTGACTTCATGCTGTGGCAGCATGAGGTGACTTCGGGTATCTTCTGGGCGAGGCTTCCTGCCGACCGGAGATCAAACATGTCCACCGACATCCCCCATCTCAAGGCCCACCGCGAGCGGACTGGCAAGACCCAGGCAGACATCGCGATGATCGTGTCCGACCTCACCGGTCAGCCGGTGCAGCAGTCGCAGATCAGTCGCTGGGAGAGCGACCCCGAGTCCATTCCCGGGAGGATGATGCGCGCTCTGGCTCAGGCCCTCGGCATCAGCGTGGACGATCTCTTCGAGCCTCCGCGAGCCAACGACGACATGCAGGTCGACCCTGGCGAACCCTACAAGGAGCTGACCAAGAACGTCGGTCTGCTCCGGGCGTGCCTGGAGGCTGCTCCGGGCGTACAGCACCTCGAGGGCGTCCCGCGCCCCGAGCAGGTGGATGAGCTTTGTGCACGAATCGTCCACAAACCGAACGTCGTCCTCGCGGGTCACTTCGACGCGGGCAAGTCGCGGCTATGCAACGCCCTGCTCGGAGATGACCTGCTCCCGACGCGGTACAGGCCAACCACGGCGGCGAACACGTGGCTCCGTCATGTGGATGACCGACCCGCTGACCTCGATGAGGTGGCCTACATCTTCGGACCCGAATTCGACCCCCTCCGCATCGCCGACGCCGAGCATCGAGACGAGCACCAGGTCGCGGTGGGGGGCCTCGAGGTTCTCACTGCGTACGGCACCCATCAGAGTGAGCGCTCTGGCGAGTACACCGCCGTCGTGTTCCTCGATGCTCCCATCCTCCGCGCCTGCAACCTGGTCGACCTTCCGGGACACCAGCACAACGCGAAGGACGCGAAGCTCGCGCAGGCCGCGCTCGTGTACGCGGACGTGCTGGTGTACGTCACGCCATGCGCAGGAGGCCTCGACGGTGAGGACCTGGTCCACCTGCGCGCGCACCTTCGGCAGCTTCCCCGGCTCGAGGAGAAGGGACTCGACGTCCTCGGGAGCTTCTTCCTGGTCGCATCCCATGCCCACCCGAACATCTCCGATGAACAGGTCGTCGAGATCCTCGACGAGGGAGCCAAGACGCTGGTCCGGGAGCTCGGCGAGACCGTGTTCCAGGAGCGCTTCGGCCGGGCCCTGACCACCGAGGAGGTGCGCTCTCGCATGTTCCCGTTCTGGTTCGAGCGAGCCGACCGCCGTGATGCCCTTCGGGAGGCCATCACCATGGCCCTCGGGACGACCATTCCCGCCGTCTGGCTCCGGGAGGCCGACGACGAAGTCGAGGCCTTTCGCCAGAAGAGCCGCGGGACGTGCGACGCCCACATCCACCAGTACCGACGAGCGCTGAACGACCTGCAGGCCGCGAGTCGTGACCTCGAGGACCGCGTAGCAGCCGAGCCGCAGCGCAAGGCCCAGCGGATGGCGCAGCGTGAGGTCCTCCGTCAGACGATTCGGTCGAACGGCGCGTCCGCGCTCCGGCGATTCGAACAGGTGTACGACGGTCTGGTGAATGAGGAGGCGGTCACGCGGTTCATTCAGTCTCGATACCGCGACCGGAAGGCCGCCCAGCAGCACGCTGCGGGCGCGGTCATCGACCTTGTCCAGAACCACCTCTCTGCACACAGCAAGGAGCAGGCCGATGCGCTGGTGCCGGCCGTGAACGAGTTCCTCGGCGCCTACTCCAACGGCTTCGAGGATCTCAAGCGCCCTGACGGTTCCCCCGTGGTCGAGATCGCCTTCGATGCACGCGGGACCTTCCTTGGTGGGCTCGCCAGCGCCGGCACAGCCGGAGCACTCACCATGTGGGCTGCCTCGCTTGGGAACCTCGGCGGGTACATCATCGTCGCGAAGGTCGCGAGCCTGCTGAGTGCGCTGGGCATCGGGATGGGCTCGGGAGCGCTCATTTCTTTCGTGGCGGCGCTTGGTGGCCCGGCTGTGTTCGGCGCAGCCATCGCCGTGGCCGTTGGCTGGGTGGTGAATGCGCTGTTCGGAGAGGCGTGGGAGCGTCGTCTGGCGCGTCGCGTGGTGCAGACGCTCGAGCAGAACCAAGTACGCGAGAGCTTCGAACAGGGCATTCGCGACTACTGGTCCACCACCGAGCGCTCCTTCGAGGCTGCGGCCGACAAGCTGGAGCAGGAGTACGAGCTCCAGCTCCAGCAGCTCTACCGAATCGTCCACGAGGGTGCTTCGGATCGCGACGGCATCGAGCGCCTGCTCCAGGAGCTGCAGCGGATCCGGGACTTCTTCGGCGGTCTCCCCTGGAAGGCGGTGGCGCCGCCCTCACACCACAAGCCTGCGGCGCAGGCGTCCTGAGGCCGATTCCATGATCGAAGAGAACATCACGCGGGGACGGGTGCACGACGCGATGCCGGTGATCCAGCGGAAGCTGAACGGCTACCTCCGGCTCTACGACCGCATCAAGATCGGCGCGACGACGAATCCCGAAGCTCGGTGGAACCTGGGCCACGGGCGCGACGGCTGGGACAAGATGGTGCTCGTCTACGAGTCTGAGTGGGCCGGCTCCACCCGCAGCATGGAACGCGGGCTGATCGCGTACGCCCGCGGGACCAACTTCCGCGTGAAGCCCGAGAACGTGCTGCCTGGCGGCGAGAGCATCCGGGACGACGCGGAGCTCTACTGGGTCTACGTGCTGGTCGAGCGCTTCTGACGCTTGCACGCGCACGCGCACGAAAACAGGAGTCTTCGGTCCGGCCCCGCTTCACGCAGCACGTGTTGGTACGAAAACGGCGGTGGACGCCTCTACAATCCGATAGTGAGCTTTCCGGAGGGAAAGGTGTGGTCTGACAATGACACTCGTCGGGATTTCCTCAACTTCCGGTGTGTGGCGGACACCGCGGCCGAACTGATCATCCAAGCGGAAGGCACGCCGCTGTCCATGGGAGTCTCCGGAGGGTGGGGCGTCGGCAAGTCGTCGATGCTCAACCTGATCAACGACGCCATCGCGGACCGAGATGATGATGGGAAGTACCTCTTCGTAGAGTTCAACGCCTGGTTGTACCAGGGCTATGACGATGCTCGGGCCGCATTGCTGGAGCAGATTGCCGCTGCGCTGATCGAGCGCGCGTCAGACAACGAGACCGGACTCGAGAAGGCCAAGGGTCTACTGAAGCGCGTGAACTGGCTCCGCGTCGCGGGCCTTACCGTCGGGTCAGGCGTGGCAATGGCGTTCGGGCTCCCGCCCATCGGGTTGGTCGGCGCCGGGCTCTCGGCGGTCAAGGACATGACGGATGGCAACGTCACCACTGAAGACGTCGAGGGCGCAGCGGAGGCGGGGCGAGACCTCGCTGCTGCTGGTGCGGGGCTGATCAATCCCGAGAGTGGAAAGACGCCGCCAGCGCAGATCGAGGCGCTCAGGAAGCACTTCAAGGAGACCCTCGAGGAGCTCGACACAACTCTGGTTGTCCTGATCGACGACCTGGACCGGTGTCTCCCTGGAACGGCGATTTCTACACTCGAGGCGGTGCGGCTTTTTCTCTTCTTGCCACGAACTGCATTCATCATCGCCGCAGACGACAAGATGATCCGACAGGCTGTTCGGGTGCATTTCAAGAACGTCGACCTCGATGATGAACTCGTCACGAACTACTTCGACAAGCTCATTCAGATCCCGCTGCGCGTCCCCCCGCTCGGTACCCAGGAAGTTCGCGCCTACCTGATGCTCCTCCACGTGGACAAGGCGGGACTCGGGGAAGACGAAGTCGAGAGGGTGCGAGGGGCGGTCTGCGACCGGTTGTCGGAGAGCTGGAAGGGCAAGCGGGCCGATCTGGCTTTCATGCTTGACCTGCTGCCGGAATGCCCTCCCGATCTTAGGCGTAATCTCGAGCTCTCAGATCGCCTTGCGCCTCTGCTGGCTTCGGCGATGCATGTCGCCGGCAACCCGCGTCTCATCAAGCGCTTCCTCAATACGCTGTGGATTCGGCTGGCAGTCGCCAGGGCCCAGGGTGTTGCAGTGGACGAGTCCACCCTCGCGAAAGTCCTGTTGTTCGAACGCTGCGCGTCCGAGAGCGCCTACCAGCGGCTGGTGTCAGAGGTGAACAACTCGGACAATGGGTGCCCATCCTTCCTTGCGGAGGGTGAGGCGAGTGCGCGCGCTGGTCAACCGATCCCGTCTCTAGGCCGAGACTGGGACACACCCTTTGTTAAGGACTGGCTGGCGCTCGAACCGGCCCTGGCGCAGTCGGATTTGCGCGCAGTCGTTTACGTGAGCCGTGAGACCATGCCGATCATCACGCCCGCGGACGCCATGTCAACGGAGGCGCTTGGGCTCCTCGAGGCCCTGCTGTCCATGACGTCAAGCAGCACCGCGTTGAAGGATCGGTTGCAGGCCCTCCCAGGGCGAGACCATCAGCTCATGGTCGAACGAATGCTGGTGCGGGCCCGTCAAGAGCAGAAGTGGGGAAAACCCTCGGTGTTGTTCGCCTTCCTGGCTCTGATCGAAGCGGCGCCGGAGATGTCGAAGACCTTCGTGGACTTCATGCAGGATGTGGATGTGAAGCGGCTGACGGCCGCCATTGTCCCGCTGCTCGGTGACAAGCCTTGGGCCGAACCCCTACTGCGGGGGTGGAAGGACGCTGACGAGACCTCTGGGCCGGTAAAGAAGGCCATTGGCCGGCTTAAGGCATTCGAGTAGGGAGGTTGTAGATGGGCACTTCTGCGTCGAGCTCTGGTCCTGGATCTGGCGTTCCCATGGTCCCCCCATGGGTCTCGGATCCGAACGCGGATGAGGACGCGCCCACCGCACCCCCGGAACGTCCCGTTCCCGTTGCTCCGAGAGCGCGCTTCGGTGGTGCCCGTCGTGCCATGGGCGACTTCGCTCGCACCGGGAACCGCAATGAAATGCGGCGTGCACTCGGTCGGTACACTGAGCGCGGCATGGGAGGTAGCCGGACTGCGGCCGCTCGCATGAGCGGAGCGGCCGCTCGGTCGGGGGTACTCTACGGGACCCTCCACACGTTGGCCGGGACTCCAACCGGCGAGTCCGGTGCGCCACCGCTATCGGGTCTGGCCGGTAGGCCCGCGCGGGAGGTCATCGACGCGATCGTGGCGCTGGTGAGTCCGTTGGACGGCTCGCAGGATGCGGAGTCGAGTCAGCGGGCCATTTCTTCTGCGCTATCGGACCTCCTTGAGGAGAATCCCGAAGCAGATCTCGGGGGGCTCACCAATGTCGAGATCGACTGGGTCGTGGAGCGACACCTCGTGTATGAGATCCACGGGCGCGTGCAGCTGGACATCGGGAAGGCGGTCGTGGACAACGCACCGTCGCCCACCGCAGGTCTGCAGCGGCTTCAAGAGATTCAGGATTACATCCAAGAAACGGTGGCTGCGTCCTTCCGTGAACGCGTGCAAGCTGGGCGCCCTCTCACGAACGGGGAGGCTACTGCGCTGGCGGCAGCCATCCTGGAGGACACCTTCGCTGTCTTTAAGGAGTACGTCCGATGATCGTCACATGCGGCCCCGTCCCTGCCGAAGTGATCGAGGTCGGGGACGTTCACCTCGCGATGATGTCACGGCCCAACGACGCAACCCAGGGAAGGCTCGGCGGGTCGTTTCGAGAGACCGTACGGCGATCCGGCGTCGTTCCTTCACCGTTGGCGTGGGACTTTGCCCTGCTCGCGCTGGCAGTGATCGGCGCTGATCACGCGTGCCTCCGCTCGAACAGTCCGGATGGCTGGACGCGTCAGATCGAGCTCCATGTCGCACTCGTGGAGCCGGACTCCTGGCGGCCTCACGTTCAAGAGATCGAAGATGCGCTCAGGTTTCTGACCGGAGACATCTGGAGTATCTGCCTCCACAGTGGAGGACTGGCCGCGCTCCCGCGAACCGGAAGAGTCAGGCGCCCACGCGTTTCCGGCGACTGCGTCTGCCTGTTGTCCGGCGGGATGGATAGCTTGGTGGGTGCAATTGACCTGGCGCGCCACGGTGCTCGTCCAATCCTGGTGAGCCAGGTCGCCAAGGGGGACACCGATCGGCAGGCGAGATTCGCGCGAGCGATTGACCCAATGTTGGACCACGTCCAGCTCTCGCACGCCGCGACCGTTCCTGTGTCAACGATCACCGAAACCCGCGCCTAATCGGTGAAATCCGCGCCCCCGCACACCGGTGAAACTCGCACGCCCAGCCGCCGGTGAAACCCGCGAACA
>MDTC01248620.1_pt1 | contig 32174 bp, 30 predicted proteins | sample 811181 | NCBI WGS metagenome assembly MDTC01 (sample SAMN05326644, study PRJNA326480) | marine metagenome | isolation source: seawater | place: Pacific Ocean: North | collected 2011
GATTTCGTGCTCATCACTGGTGGTTTAGGCCCTACTCGGGATGACATCACAAAAGAAACGTTAGCAGATTATTTTGATACGCAACTGGTCATGGATCAAGCGATTCTTGAACGGATCACACAATGGTTTGCTGGCCGAGGATTTGATATGCTCGAAGCGAATCGACACCAAGCGATGATGCCGGAGGGATGCAAGGTTCTTGTAAATCCGAGGGGAACAGCTATGGGCATGTGGTTTGAGCGGGATGCGGGTCAAAAAGTGGTAGTGAGCATGCCCGGGGTTCCGTACGAGATGAAAGGGCTGATGGAGGAGGAAGTATTACCACGTGTAGATCGTCACTGGGAGTTGCCTACTCGCTATCATCGCACGTTGCTGACTCAAGGTGTAGGTGAGAGTTATCTCAGCGAATTGGTTTGGGATTGGGAGGAGCAATTGGAGTCACGTGGTGTATCAATTGCTTATCTGCCTGCACCTGGTCAGGTGCGGGTCAGACTGAGTTCGGTTGATTCAGATTTATCATCAGCCAAAGATCGGGTTGAGGCTGAGGTCGCTGAGTTTTTGACCTTGGCTGGTAGACATGTCGTATCCGATCGAGATGAGCCATTGGGAGCAGCAGTTGTCCGAATTTTAACCCAGCGAAAAAAGACCTTAGCAACCGCAGAATCCTGCACTGGAGGAGCAATTGCATCAAGCATTACTGCTGTGCCCGGAAGCAGTGCGATTTTTATAGGATCCGTAGTGGCCTATGATAATCGAATTAAACAAGAGTTGTTGGGTGTATCCTCTAATGCTTTGGATGTGGATGGAGCTGTTAGTGAGGCCGTGGTATGTCAGATGGCCAAGGGGGCGCGAGAGCTTCTGGGGACGGATTATGCTGTCGCCACTTCTGGCGTGGCGGGCCCATCCGGTGGATCAGTAGATAAGCCTGTCGGCACTGTATGGATCGCTTTGGCTGGGCGAGAAGGCGTAGAGGCCAAGTGTTTGCGCTTGGGCAATAGCCGCGCTCGCAACATTGAAAGAAGTATGCGGGAAGCGTTGGCTTTGATCATCCGCAGCGCAAAATAATTGCAATGAAGTTCAGTCAAACGGTTGGATGGCTGGCTTTTCTGTCGTTTCTTTGCCGTCCGAAAAAGTAACGTCATGAGCCGCATCTGTCAACTCACTGGTAAGAAAGTAATGGTAGGAAACAATGTTTCTCACTCAAAGCGCCGCACCAAGCGCACATTTTACCCGAACTTACAGAAGAAGCGATTCTTCAATTCCGAAGATGGCTCTTACGTCACGTTGCGTGTCTCAACTTCTGCGATGCGAACGATCAATAAAATTGGATTGAAGGCTGCAATAGCCGAATCAAAGGCCAAAGGACTCTTTGTAGAGGCCTGAGGTTTTTCCAATGCTTTCGCAAGCATGGAGAAATAAAAAAACCGCCTAGGAGGGCGGTTTTTTTATGCAGCAAAAGATCTGGATCTAAAGAAACTGATTCGAATCGTCCAAGGAACGAATCAGTTGCCTCCCAATATCAAGGGCAGACCATCTTCCGCATTTCCGATCACGACTACTTTTGAGTTTGGGCTGTTGGCCAAGGCTGATGTTGCTTCGATGCCTTTCCACTTGAGCAGCTCTTTGCTAATTCCTCGAGAAACAATCTCTTGATAATCCCTGATGCCCTCTGCCTCGATGCGCATCCGTGCTGCTTCTTTACTAGCCTTCTCCAATCGGAATTCGTATTCCAGAGACTCTTGCTCTTGTTGTAATTTACGTTCAATGGCTTCTTCAAGTTTGCGTGGAAGTTGAATGTTTCGGATCAAAACATCATTGAGTTTGAGGTAGTTCTCCGATAGCTTTTCTCGCATCCGCGTATCTATTTCGGTTTGAATTTCGTCACGTCGCGTGGTATTGAATTCTTCGGGCAGGTATTTCGCAATGACTTCACGCGCTACAGATCGCATCGCAGGGACGACCACTTTTTGTTCGAAATTCTTTCCACGTTCAATTTCCAAACGACCGAGGGATGCGATGTCTGGTTGGTAGAAAACAGTCACATCCATCTCAATCTTGAGGAGATTCGAGCTGAGTACCTCCAGGTGTTCGAGGCGTTCCTTTTGGCGGACTTCGTAGGTGTAAACTTTGTTCCAAGGAGCTTTGAAGTGAAATCCCGATTTCATGGGCACTTCATCTGGATCTATGCCATCACTGAATGTGTGGAACAAGAGGCCGGCATGGCCCGATGGGATTGTGACTGTGAGCGATCCACCTAAAAGAAGGATTGGAGCGAAAATCAGGGTAATGATGAGGATGCGGCGCATACTCTTAGGATTGGGTTGTTGTGACATGAGACCAAATTACGGATAAGCCCTCAGCCTCCAAGAGCTTTGGCAAATTTTGTCGCTCCTATTTGCAATCAATAACCGACAGTTCTCCGTCGAATGATCCACTCAATGGCAAGTAAAAGGAGAGCTAACATTAAAATGGGAATCCATTCCACACCATCTTGGAGTGAGACTTGTTCATGTAGGATCGTCCCTGGCATGCCTGCTTGAATAAAGGTTAGGACCGCATCGGCAGGCTCAATTGATTCCCAAGTTCCAATGAAAACCCCTCCATTCTTTGCAGAAATCCGCTGCAGTAAATCATGGTCTGCAGGCCAGCCCGTTTGCTCGATTCGCATGTTTTCTACCACAAGGATTCCGCGGTCTTGGAATGTTTCCTCGGCCATTGCGCAATTCGCAGTCCAAGTATATTTTCCTTCGGACATGCGTCCAAAATCCAATTGATAGCGTTCACCGTCAAAGCGCATGCTTTTGATGAATTCGATGCCAGCGGTGTCCTGAAGGATCACTTCGATTTGGGCGTTTGCAGACATGGTCCATCCAGCATCATACGCCTCGGCTTGAAGGATTACATGCGATTCACTGGATATACGTGACTCGGTTTGAATTTTAAAGCGTTCGCGCAGGTCATTGGCCGCCAAAAATTGAACATGCCGTTGAATCAATTGATTGAAGGTATCATGACTCTGAGATTGAAGATAACTGCGCATGCGCCAATTCCATAATCCTTCGCCAATTGTTAGGGCCGTTCGTTCGCCAGATGACTTGATTCGTGTCGCCCAAAAGGCATCAAGCGTTTCGACGTTTCCGAGTTGTTTAAAGAGCAGAGGAGTCCACGATTTGGACCACTCCATAGATTCCATGGGGCCTGTCATGGGCGGCCACGAGCGCATTACTTCTCCGATTGTACCGACCTCGTAATCAATGATTCCGTAGCTGGGGTTCATTCGTCCACGAAAATTTTGCTCCACATCTGTGGTGTTTGTGAGTCGAACTCCGAGTCCATTGTTTATTCGAAGGTGATTGTATGAAGTTTGCGAGGTTGCCATCCACCAAGCATTGATGTTTTGAGAAGAAATCCTGGCCTCCCACTCTTGGCCTCCCCAGGTTCTACCCATTAGATTGTGGGCAATGATCACGTCCGAGGTTTCCAATGCATTGAGAACGGTCGATGCGTCCGCGAGGCCGTTTAGGTAGATGGTATGGACTTCATAAGCGTCGAGTACCTCCAACGCCATAGTGATGGCTCCAATATCAGGATGAGGCGCTGAGGAAATACACGTTACGAGCCGTCTGCTATCTAAAACATCGACATAGAAGCTTCGTTGGTTGTTTTGGGAATCGGATTCATTGTTTCCGATGCTCGCTTCAATCCGATACCCTATGGTTCCCACCGCAGTAGCCGTTATCATAAATCGGATGCGGTGCAAATCTTGGTCGCTTCTGCACGTCCATTCCTCTTCGGCCAGTTGTTCATTTCCTTGGAAGATTTGGATCCGAGCTCTCTGTCCTTCCATTCCTTGGGACTGAATGATTGCTTCGACGGGAAAGGAGTTGTTGAGGTAGGCGATCTGATTGTGATTGACGCGTTCAATCCATCGATCTTCACGGCTCGTAGTGTCCCCAAGGCCAATGGTATAAGTCGCAGCAAGGGGCCATGAGGCTACGTATTCAGGGTCTGTTCCTCGGTTTACAAGCCCATCGGAAGCCAGGATGATTCCTGCAATGTTTCGGTTTTCGATCCGGTCATTCAGGTTTTCAATCGATGCAGAAAGATTGGTTTGCGTTCCGTCCCAACGGATAGAGCTTTGTTCTGGTGTTGTTAGTTCTGATAGGTTCTGATCAAAACCGTACCACTCGGTCTTCACATTCAATGACCGAAGCTCGCTGTTCAATCGTTCGAACCAATCATTCAGCTTTACCCCTGTTGCTTCGCCATCGGTGCGGGTGAGGATAGAGGAGCTTTGGTCGACAAGAACCACAGCAGTAGGCTCTTCCTTTTGCAATTCGATTTCGCGAATTAAAGGTTCCAATAAAAGAAATGTGAGAAGAGTAAAAGCGCACCATCGGATAAGGCTGAGCCCAAATCTTCCGACAACACTAAGTCCGCCTCCAGTTGATGTCATTTCAACACTTGCTCCTCGTCGCCCATATAACCACCATGCAGCTGCAATTCCAGGGGTTCCAATGGCCAGCCACTGCAACGGCTCGGCCTCGATGATCCATTGACTGGGCAGGGATAGGTCCATCTAAGTAGGCTTAAGCTTACGCCGTGATCATGCCGCCATCGACGCAAATCGTCTGTCCGGTAATGTAAGCGCTCATGTCGCTAGCGAGGAAGGTACAAAGTTGTGCTACATCTTCCGGTCGACCTCCACGCCTCAGAGGAATGGCGTCTCTCCATCCTTGAACGGTGTCTGCGTCGAGTGATGCGGTCATCTCTGTTTCAATGAATCCAGGGGCAATGGCATTGCAACGGATATTGCGCGAACCCAGTTCCAAAGCCACTGATTTGGTGAATCCCAATATCCCCGCTTTCGATGCGGCATAATTTGCTTGCCCAGCATTGCCTTGCACGCCTACAACAGAACTCACATTGATGATGCTCCCAGACCTCGCTTTGAGCATCGTTCGCATCACTGCTTTTGTCAGAGCAAAACAAGATTTAAGATTGACATCGATGACGCGATCCCATTGATCTTCGCTCATGCGCATCAATAATGTGTCATCGGTAATCCCTGCATTGTTGATGACAATATCAACGGTTCCAAAGGCTTCGACGACTTCGGCTACCAGGCTTTCGGCTTCGGACATTTTTGAAGCGTCCGACTTAAACCCTTGCACTTGGCCTCCGTTTGCGGTTAGTTCCGCTTCAAGTGCACGGGCTTTTTCCTCCGATGAGCGATAGGTAAATGCAACGTGAGCTCCTTGGCTCACAAATTCTTGAGCAATGGCTTTGCCTATTCCACGAGATGCACCAGTGATGATGGCTACTTTTCCTTCTAATAACATGGTGAAGTGTTTATGATGCAGATGGGTCAAACAGGTCAGCTGCTTCAGCGATTAATTCGGCGATGTCTTTGACTTCTACTTCCGATTCTTGGTTGGCGTTTTTGACACCGTCGGTGATCATCGTGTTGCAAAATGGGCAGCCTGTTGCAATGACTTCTGGTTTATTTTCTAGGGCTTCATTCGTTCTTTCGTGATTGACTTCAGCTTTGCCAGCTTCGGCCTCTTTAAACATCTGTGCACCTCCGGCACCACAGCACATAGCATTTTGTTTGCACCGTCGCATTTCAAGCAATTCGGCATCTAATTTTTGAATGACTTCCCGCGGTGCGAGGTATTCGCCATTTCCACGGCCCAGGTAACAAGGATCGTGAAATGTGATGCGCTTGCCTTTGAAAGGACCTCCATCTGCCATCCGTAATTTACCAGTTTCTATGAGCTCTCGAATGAATTGGGTATGATGCAAAACTTCATATTTTCCTCCGAGCTCAGGGTATTCGTTCTTCAATACATTGAAGCAATGTGGACATCCTGTAATGATTCTTTTGATTTCGTATCCATTGAGCGTAGCGATGTTTTGTGCAGCTTGCATTTGGTACAAAAATTCATTGCCTGCTCTCTTGGCCGGATCACCGGTACATGACTCTTCTTGGCCTAGGACGGCAAAGGAGGTGTCCGAAGCAATCAATATGCGTGCAATGGCTTTGGTAATTCGTTTTGCACGGTCGTCGAAACTTCCCGCACATCCGACCCAGAAGAGCACGTCAGGCGTTTGTCCTGAGGCTGTCAATTCCGCCATCGTGGGTATGTGTATTGAGCTCATTTCGCTTTAAACTTCAGAGGTCCAGTTGCCTCGGTCTCCAGCGGGAAAAGCCCACGGTGCACCGTTGTTTTCAATGTTATTGAACATCGAAGTGATGGATTCCGGCGATTTACTATCCTCCATGATCAAACTTCTACGCATGTCCAAAATGATGCCCATGGGGCTGATGTTGATGGGACATGCTTGCACGCAGGCTTGGCAGCTCGTGCAAGCCCATAACTCTTCTTCTGAGATCCAGTCGCCCAAAAGCGACTTGCCATCGGGCTTCCATTCTCCGCCATTCGCTTCCCGTGATACACCGATTTCCTCGATTCGATCCCTCGTTGACATCATAATTCTGCGTGGGCTGAGCAATTTTCCCGTTTGGTTGGCGGGGCACTCCGAGGTGCATCGTCCGCATTCAGTGCAAGTGTAAGCCTCCATCAATTGCTTCCAAGTCAAATCTGTGGCATCTTTTGCTCCAAATTTTGGAGGCACTGCATCCGCCGGTGCTGCGGCAAATGGATCTGCACTGGGGTCCATCATCAGCTGTACTTCTTTGGTTACAGCTTCCATGTTGTCCATCGCTGCCGGCTCATTTAAATTGGAGAAATACGTATTAGGAAAGGCAAGAATGATGTGGAAGTGTTTCGAGTAGGGGACATAGACCAAAAAGGATAAGACACCTGCGATGTGCGCCCACCACATGCCCCTTTCAACGGCAATGATACCTGCATCTGAAAGTCCTGAATAAAGAGGCATCAAAAGACTGCTCACGGGGAAGGAGCCAGCTTCGATGTAATGCTCAAGTCCGCGTGATTGTGCGATTGCATCAGCAGCATTCATGCTGAGGAACGCGAACATTAGAAGCACTTCGGCCACGAGAATGATGTTGGCATCGAGAGAAGGCCAACCTTGTAAATCTTTCGAGGTTAATCTGGCCAAAGCCATTCCATTCCGTCGAATGAAGAACACCACGCATGCGACAAGGACTCCGGCAGCGAGCCATTCGAAGGAGGCTATGAGCACGTTGTAGAAGCTGCCGAGAAAAGCAAAAACACGGTGTGTGCCGAAAATTCCGTCAATTACAATCTCGAGCATTTCGATGTTGATGATCACGAATCCTGCATAAACAATGATGTGCAGGATTCCTGCGACTGGGCGCGCCGTCATCTTGCCTTGGCCTAGGGCAACCCACAACATTGTCTTCAAGCGTTCTACTTTTCGATCGCTGCCATCCCAATCAATGCCTGAGAGAATATTGCGGCGTATCACAGCGATGCGCTTGGCAAAAAAGAAACTGGCGGTACCCAGGATGATAAGAAATAGCAATTGGCTCAACATCATTCAAGACTCTCTCGATTGGTCATCAGGGGTTTTGGTTCTCTTCACGGTCGTCCAACTGTTGTTCGATGATCGCTTTCAATTTCTTCAATTCTTTTTTGGACAGCGCTTTCTCCTGCTTCTTGCCAAAGACAGATACTCTAACATATCGCCACGGATTGAGGTAGAGATCATTGATGAGGTACTGCAATTCATTATTGGTGGCAATCAACCCTTCGTGCAAAGAGTCGCTGTTGACCAACTGTCCTAGTGATCCTTCTCCCATATTGATTTTGCGCGTGATTTCATCCACATGAGTGAGGGCAGAGTTTGCGCGCTGTACTGTTTCGGCGAAGTTCACGGCAGCCAACGAATCTGAGATCTCGGAAAAGTTCTCCATCACGTTGGCGAGGTCATCATTGTGCTCTTTGATGTTCGAAGTGATTCCTTCGACGTTGGTCATAATGCCTTTTAGGCTCGAGCGGTTTTCGGCAACCATGTTGTCCAATTGTATCGAGGTTTTCTCCAAACTTTCAACGGTGCGCTGGATGCTTTCGAACGCAGTTGGCAACCCGAGGGTGGCGTCGGCTTCAAAGACAGCTTTGAGATTTTCCAAAATATCGTCTACTCCGTCGATCAATTGGTCGGTCTTGTTTTTGAGCGGGATTAATTCAATCCTGACCGCATCGGCGATTCCCATTTCTAAATCGCTTGTTAACGTATCACCAGGGGAAGCAAGGGCTTCTTCTTCTCCGGCAATGAGGTCAATTGCTTTGGTGCCGAAAAAGTCGCTTGAAACAATTTTTGCTCGGGTGTCACGCGGAATACGCAAGGTGGACTGTTCAATTTCGAATGCCACCATCAATGATCCATCGCCTGCATCTGAAAACCCAACTTGGGTGACCTGTCCTACCTTGAATCCGTTGACCACAACGGGATTGGAAATAGCGAGCCCGTCAATTGCGGCATAAGCTGCATAGTAGGTGTTGGAAGGGCGGAATGGATTGAAACCTTTCAGATAGTTGATGCCAAGGATCAGGAGCACAAGTCCTCCAATTACAAGAGTTCCAATCTTAAATTCTTTTGATGCTGTGGCCACGTAGATCAGTTTTTACGAATTGGTTGCACTCCTTGAGATTCAAATGATGTCCCTTCAAATTTAACGACAAACGCATCTGAGAATCCTTGTTTTTGCATTTGCATTTTAAGATCGTGGGCTTCGGTGGATTGCGCACAATTCCCAACGGCATATTTGTAGAGTCCGTTACGAAGATACTCAACTGCTGACGGCAGACCTTGTAGCTGCTCATCATCTTCCTTAAGTGGAAGCCCAGAGGTCATGACTTGAACGCGAAAAGTTGGATTTGGAAGGACATTGATTTCTTCTTGCACTGAACTAGCGGCGGCTTTTTTCTCCTCGCTCTGACGTGTTGGATGGTATTTTTCTTTGTAGGTCCGAAAGGCGCGAAGCAGCGCGGATGCCATGAGTTCCTGCCCTGTCCTGGAGTTTAAGAATTCTTCTTCTTTGGGGTTGGTTAAAAATCCGAGTTCCACCAAAACGGACGGCATTTGAGTGAAGCATGTGACGTAGTATCCGGCTTGTCTCACTCCACGATCTTTTCTCCCGACGCGCTGCTTGAATTGCGATTGAATCAAACTTCCGAGTTCTAGACTTTGCTGGAGAAATACAGATTGGCGCAGGCTGAGCGCGATGTAGGTGTCGGGATCGTCGGGTTTGAATCCTTCGTAAAAGGCTTCATAATCGCTTTCGCGGGAAATGAAGGAGTTCTCCTGCATGGAGACCCTGAGGCTTTCTTCACTTCGGTCCATGCCCATTACAAAAGTGCTTGAGCCAATCGCATTCTGGCTGGTGAATGCATCGCAGTGAATGCTAATGAAGAGGTCTGCGCTGATGTTGTTAGCGAGTTTGACGCGCTCTCTGATTTTGGGGTAGGTATCTCCATCCCGTGTCATCACAATTTCCACATCGGGAAAGCGTTCGGTGATGTAGTCGCGCAATAGCAAGGCCACATCTAAGGTGACTGATTTTTCTGTGGCTTTGTATCGTCCGGTTCCTAAATTTCCTGGATCGGATCCGCCGTGACCAGCGTCAATGACCAAAACCATGCTTGGAGCAATGGGAGTGAAAGAAACAGAAAGGAATATCAGTCCTCCCATGGCCCACAGGACCAATCGTTTCGTTAGTTTTGACTGCCGTTTCATGCGTTTCATCAAATCTAAAACGTCACGACCCTTGCGCGTCGTCTGCCTCCTACTGATTTTCCGTGCCCTCCTGTGGATAAGCGTGCCGTCTATGTTATGCGCTCAAATGGCAATAGAGGCGAAGGATTCAGTGGCTATTTCATCTGAGTCTGAAGAGCGATTTGAAGTGGATTGGGGATCCGAGGATTCCACCCGTGTGAACGCGATTACATCTGAAGTGGAGTTGTTTGGCAATGCGTTTGTAGCCATGGACGACATTCGATTGGAGGCCTACAGAATTGTTTACAGCTCCCAAAAAAACCAAGCCTGTGCCTATGGAACTCGTGATTCATTAGGGGATTGGATTGGCAGGCCCGTAATGACTCAGGGTGGTCAAACTTTCGAGCAAGACGAATTGTGTTTCGATTTAAAGTCCCGTCGTGGTCTGAGTCGCAAGGCCGTTACAGTTCAAGGTGAAAGCGTATTTCACGCAGAGGTGGCCAAACGTCAAAGCGACCAGCGCATTCATGTGGCCAACGCAAAGTTTACGACTTGCAATGCCGACAATCCACATTTCCATTTCCACTTGAAGCGGGCGATCATGATTCCAGGGGAGAAGGTGGTCTCGGGACCATTTTATTTGAAATTTCGAAAAATACCCACACCGCTGGCGCTTCCTTTTGGTTGGTTTCCAACGCCTCCTGACAAACGCAGCCATGGCTTGTTGATGCCTGGTTATGGCAACGGAGGTGCGCTTGGATTCTTTCTCAAGGACTTGGGTTATTACATGCCCATCGGAGAGTACGCTGATATTCGATTGACCGGAGATCTTTATTCGGGTGGTTCTTAGGCTGTCCGGAGCAGTACCAATTATCGCATTCGATATCGCGCAAGCGGCAATTTGAATCTGAGTTATCAGCGTCTTCGTGATGGATTTACTGGCCTGCCGACGCTCTCTCTGTCCAATCAGTTTTTTGTGCGTTGGAGCCACAGCCAAGACAATCGTGCACGGCCCAATAGCCGTTTCAATACGAGTGTCAATTTCGGCTCCAATAACCATTTTCAATCGAACATCACGAGCAATCAGCAGGACTACTTGACCAATACGTTCCAGTCGAGCATTCAATATTCTCGCTCATTTCCAGGAAAACCTATTTCGCTAGCACTTAGTGCGCGTCATGCGCAAAACTCTCAAACGGGTAACGTCAATATCACCGCGCCGTCGATGACGCTCAATTTGCAACGATCGAGTTTATCCAAATTGCTCGGTTTGACTTCTTCAAGAAGCCGATTGTTGGATGAAATTGCACTTTCGGCATCCAGTCGCTTTGAGCAAACCATGCAAGCGCCCGACAGCGTTTTTTTGGCGGGTGATTGGTCGAATGTCTCTTTCCGAAATGGCATCAAGCACAATGCATCCGCTTCAAGCCAAATGCGACTCGGGTTTGTGAGCATCACACCGAGTTTTCAGTACAATGAATTCTGGGCGTTTCAAGAACTCAATGGTAGTCTGGATCTAGATCAGTCAGGAGAAGTCCAGCAGGTCACGGATACCGTTCCTGGTTTTCAGACCACCCGCGATTGGCGACTATCTGCCAACGCGTCCACGCGTTTTTACGGCACATTTGAGTTCAATCCCAACCGCACGGTTCAAGCGATTCGTCACGTGCTTAGTCCGACAATGGGCCTGAGTTATACGCCAGAATTGCAGCGCACTCAAACCGTGAGTGAATACGGTGAGTCATACGAATTCAATCCTTACAGCCTGAATCGCTTCGTGCCACAAGACATCCGGGCATCGGGAGCGGTCAATTTTAGCCTCAGTCAAAATTTGGAGGCCAAGGTGATGGACAAAGCCACAGGCGATGTTCGAAAGGTGCGTCTCATTGACAACTTGGTTACCTCTGCCAATTACAACTTCATTGCCGATTCATTGGGGCTAAGTGATATCGTCACAAGGGCAAACACGGATTTGTTCAACAAAGTTCGGGTCAACCTCGGCATCGCACATAGCGCTTATGCCAGGGACTCCAGCGGACAGCGCATTGATCAATTCCTTGTCAAGCGTGGGGAGCCAATTTTACGAATGACGCGAGCAAATGCTGCACTCGGAAGTAGTTTTAACGGGGGAAGCAGTGGGCAGTTCCCTTGGAACTTTCGAGCGGACTACAATTTGGATCTACGTAAGAATTGGAGGCCTGACATACAGCGGGACACGCTGATTTTGACGCAAAGTGCGCGTCTCCGTGGCTCCATCGAAATTACGGAAAAGTGGCGCGTCGATGTCAACACCGGCTATGATCTGGTTCGCAAAGAGTGGACACCAACCCAGCTCGAGATATACTGGGATTTGCATTGCTGGGAGCTATCGGTCAATTGGGTGCCCATTGGAGTGCGAAAAAGCATTTATCTCCGGCTCAATATCAAAGCATCAATGCTCAAGGACTTGAAAGTGGAGTATCGAAACAACAACACGGATTTGCTATTTTAATCTGCCGCTCAAAGGGGCTCGCGACAATTCAGAATCATCGCGCGAGCCAGCGCACCACCATCACGACCAAGCACAGCACAAACATCACGAGACTGATTTTATTTACCCCGTGCATCATTCGTAAACTGACGTCGGCATCGGGATCTCGATGGAATAAGTTTGCAGGGTTCAGGTAGTAGAAAATTTTCTTAAAAAACATGGCTTCCAGGTTCTGGGTTCAACGTTGTGTGTGGGCAATGACGGAAATTTCGACACGAGCATTTTTTGGAAGTCCAGCTACAAAAACGGCTTCACGTGCCGGAAATGGCTGGGGCATGATGCTTTTATATGTTACGTCCATCCCCGCATAATCCTCTGTGTTGATGAGGAAAACACTTGCTTTAACCACATGCCGGAAGTCCAGTTCTGCGGCTTCAAGAATGCGCTGCACATTGCGCAGGCTTTGTTCTGTCGCTGCTTCGATGGAATTCGAGATTAACTTGTTGGACTTCGGATCCAGTGGGATTTGTCCGCTGACAAATACTAAATCTCCAGCGGTTATGGCTTGGCTGTACGAAGCAACCGGTGCTGCGGCGTCGGATGAAGAAATGGTTTTGGACATGTTGCGAAGCTAAGAACGGATTTCTCACCTTTGCACAACGAAGTACATCAATGCGCATTCTGCTGGTAGATAATTACGATTCCTTCACCTGGAACATTGAACACATGTTGGTTAGCCAAGGTGATGTTGAGGTGAAGGTGATGCGCAACGATGTCATTAACCCTGCGGGAATCGTGCAGTTTGATGGCATTGTGCTATCGCCAGGTCCGGGTCTGCCGGATGAAGCAGGGCAGTTGATGCGGATCATTCCAATCGCTGCAGCCCACCAAGTTCCCATGCTCGGCGTCTGCCTAGGTATGCAGGCGATTGTGGAGCATTTCGGAGGAACATTGGTCAATATGGAACGTGTGTTGCATGGCCAAACGTCTCAATTGACTTCGGTCGCCGCTACGCGACTGTTCGAGGGACTTCAAGCACCACTTACGGTAGGGCATTATCACAGTTGGATTTTGGAAGAAAGTAACCTTCCACCCAATCTTGAATTGACCGCTCGGAATGAAGATGGCTTGCCAATGGCCATTGCCCACCCGCAGTTGCCCATCGAAGCCGTTCAGTTTCATCCTGAGTCTGTGCTGACTCCTCAAGGTTCAACGATGTTCCGCAATTGGCTTCGTTTGGTGTCTGCGCATCGGGTCAATCATCCTGCCGACACGTCCAATGTACCGGTCTGGTTGGATCAGGAAGAGTCTTGAATGAAGAAGCTCCACCCTAGCGTTGGCTAAAGCGGAGCTTCAAACATTGTGAATTGCAGCGATTATTGCTCGCGATAGTTTGACATTACCTCTTCAAAAGTGTCTTTGAAGGTGTCGTAGTTGTACTCAGCGCGTATGCGCTCGTCTTGCTTTAAACCGTCGACATAAGCATTGGCCAATTCACCGCCACTCAATTCAATGGCGAGATAGGCGATGTACTTTTTATCCTCAGTCATTGTCAATTCCTGGCAAATTGTGATGGCTCCGGTCAGCTTCTTGTTCACGATTGTGCGGGATAATTCGTTGAATTTGCTTGTGGCTTCTTCCTTCGTTCCGAAACCGAGTTGTGTGGCTTGGTTTTCGGCCACGATTTCTACAGTGGCTTCAACAGCTCTCGCCAGAGTGGCTTCGGCATTTTGCCGGGCAATCTTCTTGGCGATTTCACGCTGTGGGCTCGTGCCTGTTGCAGAGGCTCTGAAATATTCACCATTGGTCAAGAACTCAGGTCCTGAACAATATTCAACAATGCGAACCTCTCCCCGCGTTTGTGGCGTAGATGAGGTGTCTTTTCCGCTTTTACAGCCAGCAAATAACAGAGCTGCGGTCGCTCCCAAGAGCGCAAAGGTGTGTAGGTTTTTTTTCATTTGAGTGTTGTTTCTTATGTTGGATTGCAAGATGATGAATTCAATAAACATGCCAAAATATTTTGGGCTGGTTGCGAACGAAGAGTCTTAACGCTCATTCGTACAAGGCATTGATCAACTGTCTTAAAAATTTACCTTTGATTTCCAACGCAGCTTTTTCATAGGCGTTTGCATGAGCGGTGTTGAGATCGAGTTGAATGCCTTTGATGTCGTTCAAATTCTGTTGCACGATTGGAGCTCCACGGGTTGTCTTTATGACAACAGATGCGTTCAGGAATGCCGTGAAAAATCCCGAACCGGATCCCCCGTCTCGGGTGTCTGCTTCCAGAGTCAATATGAGGTCGGCATCATTTTTTCTTTCCACCCATGTCACGCCTTGATTGCTCAATCCTTGAGCTATTGCGTTTCGTAACAATTGTTTGTCTCGTTTTTCACCTCGCACTTTTTCATTCGTACTGAAATAAATGGTCGGGGGACTGAGCTCAATTGGGACGGATAAAGAAGAAACAGGCAGATGGTTCAGGAACTTGCGAGCAGGGGATTGTGCAATGCGCGGTGCGAGGTCATCCAAGTTCAATAAGATGTTCAATTCAGAGCGGCGAGTTCCAGGCTCGAATTGACTCAGCTCTATGATCACTTCACCAACTGGATTTGTCTGGCCTTCATCCCTTTTGGGAAGTGTTCCTCGCTTGTAACTCCAAACGACTGGGATTTTATTCAGTGGCTGGTCGTTAAGAATAGCCCGGCATTTCAAAACTCCTCGGTAGCGGTCTGCAAAAGAGAGGACGACTTCGCTTCTTTCTGCTTCGAGGTGGATGTCACTCACCAATCGTGAAATGCTATCCAATGCGACTCGATCCAAGGCAATTTCTCCGCTGGGTCCCTGCCAAGCATTGATTTCTCCCCAGTGCGTTTCCAAATCTTCGAGGCATCGGAGGTAGCCATCAATCGCCATGCCTACGTTTCCTTGCTTATAGGCCGCAATCGCTGACTCATAATGAGCACCGGCAATTTCCATATCAGCGGCTTTTCGCTCTGCGAGAATCTTTTGATACGTGGCTTTGTTCAGACGGTAATATGCCCAGATTTCTGTTTCGTTTTCATAACGTCCCATCAGTTCATAGCCTTCCAGTTCTTCAGTGGCCACACTTTTGATATTCTCGGAGAAGTTTTGTCCCGCAACTCCCTGAAAATGTGTCGTGTGTAAGATCGACGTAGTCTCAATTGTTACGCGAATTTGACCAGCGAGTTCCGCGAGTGCTCGCTTTTGTGCCGTGCCAAAGGCATCGGCAGCGAATTGATTTTTGCTAGCACTGGCGATGCCGATGTAATCGCTACTGATTCGGGGACGCTCGTTGACCCAAGTGGGGGCTTCTCCCCACTGATTTGAACCAGCACATCCATTCAAGATGAGCACCAAAAGACCGATTCCGATCCATGTTTTCCCGCAGCGTTGGTCACGGCTCAATGGTTTTAGGTGGCGCATCATTGGACCAGCCGCTTCGCTTCAGACTCAACCCTTGACCGCATGACGCTCGCAATTTCTTGGACTGTCGCATCAAGCATCGTTGTCTCAGATGTTAGGCTGGAATTGGACACGAGCTGATCCATCAGATCTCGTCGGCCCAATCGCCACATGCTTCCGTTGCTGCGAGCTGGGTATATGTTTTTGTGGTCCCCCCCGTAACGCGCGTATTCATTGGATGAACTTCTCTCTCGTTTAATAATCTCTGACATTTCAGTTTTTCCTGTTTCGAGTGAAATCAGGGCAAGTTGGACCGTCACTTTCACGGATCGAGATTGTCTGTATTTCTGATACTTTACATTGCGGTATTTGGTCTCATAAACTTTTTTGCCGTCCTCATTGACCTTAGCCACTTTGTAGCCTTCGAATCCAAGCATATCCAATCGTTGCAGCGCGGATGTCGTTACATCGCATGAAACGACCGTTGCTTTGAGAAGGGCTTTCGCACCCATCAGTCCGCCAACTTCAACGGCTGAGTTCCCATCAATGACTCCGCTCAGCGACATTTGCTGCTCCTTCAAGATGAGGTCCTGATTCTCCCGATCAACCAAATGTAAAAAAGGGTCTTGGCTGTTACCCAATGCCTGTTCTACGAATGATTTGAGTTTATTTTCCATTCCTGTGCGGCTCGATCCGTTTTCAAAATTTACGAGCGCAATGCCAAATTGCCCCTTTTCTAGGCACTCATCGCGTAGCATTTTGGCGTCTTTGAAATTGGCATCGCGCGATACACAAGCGTTGAAATCAGCATATGCAGAACGCCAGTGTTCCGCTTCAGTGGCAACCAATCCATTCCGGTAAAGGGGCTCGCAGAAGGCCACATCGGCTAGTGAACGCGCATCTTTGTAATCCGCATTTAGGCGTAGCACTTCATCAAAGTCTTGGAGCGACTCCCTGAACTCCTCCGCTTCAAGGTGCGTTAAGGCATCTTCATACACTTCTTCAAGGTGATCGTTCTTGACGCGATTGTAAGCCGCTTCGGTGTCACTCAGTATAAGTAGGCCGATTCCAAGTCGCTCCACTTTTGCTTGGTACGCTTTTGCGGTTTCATAAGACGAAACTGCTGATGCTCTATTCCCGGCGAGTCTTTCTTGGTCAAACCGAGCGAGGTGTTCATTGAGTACCCACTGACCAGCGCGCTGCATACCTGCGAGGCCTTCAGTGTTGTAAGGGTCTCTGGAAACCGCCGTAAAATAGAAATTCGCAGCCTGCCGCATCATGCCAGCCTCCTCCATTTTCAGGCCACGTTTGACAAATGCTTTCGAGCCTGAACAGCCCGTGAAGTTGACTAAAGCGCTCAGCGCAAGGGCGAAGATCCAGAAGCGACAATAATGGGTTCTGTGATGAAGTTCCATTGAAAAATTTCAGTGGCCAAGTTAGTACGAATACGCCATCGCTGAAGCGAATTTCATGCCAAGCTTTAATCCTGAATTATCTTTGGTGCAAACCAAATGCAATGGAGTCTATGAAAAAGGTGTTGGTCTTGGGGGCAGGTCGTTCGAGTTCTTCGCTCATACGGGAATTACTCAATCGATCGGAATCCAATGGCTGGCGGGTTGCGGTAGGTGACATGGATTTGGCATTGGCTCAGCAAAAATGTGCCCAACATCCGGCATCCGAAGCTTTTGAAATTGACCCAACGGACAACACCTCACGCGATGCCAGGATCGCTGCTTCTGACCTAGTGATTTCGATGGTTCCGGCTTTTCTGCATCCGCAGATTGCATCTGTTGCCATCGAAGCTGGCGTGCCCGTGATCACTCCGAGCTATGTTAGTCCTGAGATGGAGGCTCTCCACAGTCGGGCCGTTGAAAAGGGAGTGTTGGTACTGAATGAGATTGGCTTGGATCCTGGGATCGACCATTTAAGCGCAAAGCAAGTGCTCGATCGCATTGAATTGGAAGGAGGAAAAATGCTGGAGTTCGAATCGTATTGCGGTGGTTTAATTGCCCCCGATTCAGACAACAATCCATGGCATTATAAATTCAGCTGGAATCCGCGCAACGTAGTGCTTGCAGCTCAATCGGGACCGGCTACTTTTTTGGCAGGTGGTGCTGACCGATTGGTTCCGCCACATCGCGTTTTTCAAAACGCCCGAACGATCGAGGTCGACGGAACATCGTTTGAGGGATACCCCAATCGCGATTCCATTGCTTACGTGGATAAATACGGTTTGGCTGGAATCGAAACTCTCGTTCGTGGCACGCTTCGTGGCGAAGGATTTTGCGCTGGTTGGGATGCACTTGTTCAGTTGGGCTGTGTTCGAGACGATGTGAACATGACATGGTCAAAAGGTTGTTCTTGGGCGGATTGGTTGTGTTCATTTGTGCCCGCCCAATGGGCGGAAGCAGGCTTGGAGTCTGCGGTGCGGCGAGTGACCAATTGTTCGGACGAATCGATGGCTCGTCTTCATTGGCTCGGGTTGTTTGATGCGCAAACAGGCCCGCGAACGACGTCAGGGACACCCGCCCAAATCATACAGGAATTGCTGGAGATCAAGTGGGAATTGAAGGCAGAAGATCGCGATATGATTGTGATGTGGCACCGTTTTTTGTACGAGATCAATGGCGAGCGACATGAGGTTACGAGTTCCCTTCGATTGGAAGGCCGTGATGCGGTCTACACGGGCATGTCTGATACCGTGGGTTGGCCGATGGCCATAGCGGCAGAAGCTATGCTGAACGGTCAGTTCAAGCAAACGGGCGTGGAAGTGCCATTGCACCGTGACTATTATGATGTAATTCTGCCAGAATTAAAGCGCATGGGAGTTGAATTTCAAGAGACGCACTGCAAATGTTGAATGCTGTTTTGTCGACTTGCTGGTTTTGTGCATGCTGGGGAATGCCAGATTGGCCAGCTGACGGTATTGCTGATGCTGAGTGGGTAGAGCAAGCCCTGGAATGGAGGTTGACAAAAGGCATCGACGCTTGTGGTCAAGAAATGCTGGCGTTGGACGCACTTTCTCTCGAATGGGTCTCGAAATCACTTGAAATCAACGTGGAAATCCGCTCAGAGGAATGGCCTTTTTTGGCCTTTTCGCCCGAATTGACGGCGCCTCTCATTCAGCTGCATGCTTGGTCGATGATGCAAGGCCTAGAGATTGATAAAAAGAAGGTGAATCGAGTCATGAAACGCATCGCACGGCGCACTAAAAGTGTGCCTTTTCGGGAACTCAAAGGGCAATTTTCCTGAGTTCAAAGGGCCTGATTGGCTGCCACAAAAGTGGTGACTGATGCGACAAACATCAGAATGATCAGTGCCAGGTATCGAAGAGGTATCTGCTTCATAATCATCCGTTACGAGAATAGAACCGGAAAAGTTGCGGATTGGAGTATGAAAATTTGAGGCGAGCCCTATCATTCTTTGCCTTCAAAGGGTTTTCTTTGTTGCATGCGCAGTTTTGAAGTTCCTGCTTTTTACCTCAGTCCCATCATCTCCCGGGTTAAGGCGAGGAGAAAGGCGCAAGATCCCCGAAAACAGAATTTTGAACCGACTGTTTTGGATTTTGGCACCGTTCGATTCGTTCTTGCACGGCATTTTGGTTTTTGCTTCGGAGTGGAAAATGCGATTGAAATTGCCTATCGTGCCATCGATGAAAATCCGGGAAAGCGCATTTTTTTGCTGAGTCAAATGATTCACAACCCAGAAGTCAATTTGGATTTACAAGACAGAGGGATTCGGTTTTTGCAGGATACAGAAGGAAATGTTTTGACTCCTATGTCAGAACTTCGGCGCGAAGATGTGGTCTTAATCCCAGCCTTCGGGACCACCCTTGAAATCGAAGAACAGCTCAAGGAAATTGGGGTTGATGTCGATGCTTATAACACGACATGTCCATTTGTGGAGAAGGTTTGGAAGCGTTCTGCAAAATTGGCGACAGAAGATTATACGATTATCATTCACGGAAAGCCTGTGCATGAAGAGACTCGAGCGACTTTTAGCCATGCTGGAGAAAAAGGACACGCCTTGGTGATCAAAAACATGAGGGAGGCCGAAATTCTGTGTGGTTTCATTACAGGAGAGACAGATATAGCGGAGTTTGATACTTATTTTAAAGGGCGAACCTCTGCTGGTTTTGATCCGTACATTCACTTGAATCGCCTCGGTGTTGTGAATCAGACGACCATGCTCGCGTCGGACACACAGGCGATCAGCGATCGAATCAAGCGTGCGGTTGATGCCAGAATATCTCAGAAGAGCACCGTAGATTTTGCAAATACGCGGGATACACTGTGTTACGCTACGAATGACAATCAGCAAGCGACGCAGTCTGCATTGGCCAGCGGAATGGCGGATATGGCAGTAGTTGTGGGAGGCTATAACAGTTCAAACACCTCTCATTTGGTGGAACTTTGTGAAGAGAAATTACCGACGTTTTTCATTCGAAATGAAAAAGAGTTTTTGCCTGATGGAACCGTTCAGCATTTTGATTGGCGTCGGGGTTTGCATCAATCAACCATGGATCCGTGGCCAGTATCAGACGCTCAAAACCCCTCTTGCGTTTTGGTAACGAGTGGTGCTTCTTGCCCAGATGCAACTGTGGATCGCGTGATGCACGCAATCCTTCAGCGTTACCCCGGATCCAAAGATGTGGATGAAGTGTTAGTTGATTTTGAACAACGAATGACTCTCTGAGCCTGAATTGCGTGCGCTCAGGCGTATTTTAGCTTCACAATCATGCAAGCCCCACGTCTCAGATCCATGTTCCGGAATGTCCGAACAGAACCTCGTCGGTTCGAATTCAAATCTCGTCATTTGCCAGAATTGGATGAGAAGTGGCAAGAGAGAAAGGCGCGTGTTGAGCAGCACATTTCCGCCGAGGAGGAGGGGGGCTCAGTGCCCAGGACCATCCGCTTTCGATCGAATGGCGGAACTAATGGAAACAAAAGCTCAGAGCAGCGATTGCAGCAAATCGCAGGGGCTCGTTGGTCGATGCTTCGTGCAGCCTTCATTGCTGCGGTATTGATTTGGCTCGCTTGGAAAGGAATCCAGTGGGTAGAACGGAGTGATTTTTCACGTGTGTTGAAATGGATGGAAAATGCCTGAGGTGATCTGTCAACTTCCAGAAAATGTCTCCAATCAAATAGCGGCTGGAGAGGTGGTTCAAAGGCCCGCTTCGGCAGTCAAGGAATTAATGGAGAATGCCGTTGACGCGGGGGCAAACCGCATCGAAGTCCGTGTTGTGGATGCGGGACGCACTTTGATCCAAGTTTTGGACAATGGTGCGGGCATGGTGCTTGCGGATGCTGAGCGCTGCTTTCAGCGGCACGCAACCTCCAAAATTAGTGTTGCTGAAGATCTGTACAGCATTGCTTCAAAAGGCTTTCGAGGAGAAGCGTTGGCCTCCATAGCTTCCATTGCTCACGTCGAATTGAAGACGCGTCATGCAAGTGAAGAACATGGCGTCCAAATACAATTGGAAGGCGGGAAAGCGTCCAAGTTGATGCCTTGTGCTATCGAGATGGGCACTCAAATTGCCGTGCGTCATCTGTTCTTCAACGTCCCTGCACGGCGTAACTTCCTGAAGTCTGATGCGGTAGAAATGCGTCATGTAATCGACGAATTTCATCGCCTTGCCTTGGCTCACGAAGAAATTCATTTCTCATTGCATCACAACGAGGCGGAGTTGTTTAATCTCAAGGCTTCTTCCCGCAGAAAGCGTGTGGTTGGGGTATTTGGAACGAAGTATGACGAACGATTGGTGCCGGTTGAAGAAGCTACTGATGTGGTTGGGGTAGAAGGCTTTGTCGGGAAGCCTGAATTTGCAAGGCGCACCCGAGGAGAACAATTTTTGTTTGTGAATCAGCGCTTCATCAAGCATCCACTGTTGCACCGCACGATCATGGATGCGTACGAAGGGCTGCTACCTCGTGGCCAGTATCCGCTGTATGTGCTGTTTCTGACGATTGATCCGGCTCGACTCGATGTCAATATTCATCCGACCAAGACTGAAATTAAATTTGACGAGGAGCGTCATGTGCTTTCATTGTTATTGCCGGCAATTCGCCGTGGTCTTGGCAAGTACGCTGTTGCGCCTTCTCTTGATTTCGATCAAGAGACTGGACTGAACATATCGCCGTTGGATCCAACGCGCAATGTTCCTGAGCCAGCTGTGACGGTAAATTCGGATTACAACCCTTTCCGAAATCCGGACGCGGGTGTTTCATCATCTTCTGATTCGGCAATGCGAACAAACACGTCGCTCCGTCCTGGTCGAGGACAGATGGATGCTTGGAAAAAACTATACGGTGACGCACTTTCCTCTGAGCCGGTAAAAGTTCGTGATGGCGCGCCTGATATGGCATTGGTGTCCTCAGAAGTTGGCGCTGAAAGTGCCCCGCTGCTCAGCGAACAGAACGTGGATCAGAGACGTCCTGTGTTTCAGTTCCAGCAGCGCTATGTGGCGACGAGCACACGCTCAGGGGTGCTCTTCATCGACCAGCACCGAGCTCATCAACGCGTTTTGTACGAGTTGCTCGTTTCCCAGCTTGAAAATGAAACATCTTCCATGCCTGTTCAAAGGTTGCTGTTTCCTGAATTGGTGGAACTCAATGCAAGTGATCGGCACTTTGTATTGGATTCGAAAGAATGGCTCGAGCGCATGGGGCTTCATGTGGAACCTCATGATAATGGCGTGGAAATCACGGGTATGCCCGCCGAGGGTGGTGCGACTCCGACGCTTTTGATTGAGGCCGTTTTAGAGGACGATGGAAACGAGTTGCTTGGAATTTCACGAGCAGAAAGGGTCGCAGCACAAATGGCACAAACCATGGCGATTCTTCCTGGAAAATCCTTGAAGGAATCGGAGATGACGGATTTGTTGGACCGTTTATTTGGTTGTTCTACCCCCGATCGCGATCCATTCGGTCGTCGCGTGATTGTTAACTTTGATGCCAACGACATCGAGCAACGATTCCAGTAATGCTTCAAAATGCCCCACAGGTTGTCAAAAACCTGATCATCATCAATGTTCTGTTCTTTATCGTTTCGATGCTCCTCGGACAAGAACAAGCAGTCACTTGGTTGGCTGGTACTTATCCCGGTTCGCCGTTTTTTCAGCCGTGGCAAGTCATTACACACATGTTTATGCATGGAGGTTTAGGCCACATTTTCTTCAACATGTTTGCCCTGTATATGTTTGGCAGTCAATTGGAGCGTTTGTGGGGTCCACAACGCTTCTTGAATTACTACATCATCAGTGGGCTTGGGGGCTTTTTTTTGCACGAATTTTTCATTGGACTGGATTTTTATCAGACCTATGGTACATTTTTTCCTGATCGCTCTCAGCTTGTTCCTGATGGCATGTCGGATATGCAGGCCGTTTACATTTTAGAAGCCACATTTGGAAGAGTCGTCGGAGCGTCGGGAGCGGTATTTGGAATTTTGCTCGCATTCGGATTGCTTTTCCCCAATACGAAATTGATGCTGCTGTTTCCTCCGATTCCAATCAAGGCGAAGTATTTTGTTATGGGCTATGGCTTGATCGAACTGGGGTTGGCACTTGACAATGGATCAGGGGATAACGTGGCTCACTTTGCCCATTTGGGGGGCATGTTATTTGGCTACATTCTGCTCAAGCGCTGGCAAAAAGAGCGCGGAACCTTTTATTGAAGATTATGTGGGAGGAGGTTAAAAAACAATGGAATACCGGCGGGATTCTGAATCGCTTGATTCTTTTTAATGTCGGGGTTTTCCTGGTCCTCGCGACCCTTCAACTGTCAGGCCGCTTGGGTTTTGGAGAGCTTGGATTTGCTCGAGCTGAAGCCTTTGGTTTGGCCACTTCATGGGACATGTCAGTGCTGATTAAACGTCCATGGACAGTCATTACACATATGTTCGTACACACGGGTATTTGGCACCTTGCGATGAATATGCTGTGGCTGCATTGGATGGGTCGCTTGTTTGTCATGGAGTTCGGCTCTCGACGATTGCTGAGTATGTACTTCGTTGCAGGACTCGCTGGTTTTCTGCTTTATGCCCTGGTGTTGAACGTCTTTCCTGGGATGCGTCAAGGATTGTATGCATACGGAGCAAGTGCTGCGGTCATGGGCATCATGGCAGCTGTGGCTACGGCCCAACCCAACCGTACGATTACTTTGGTGCTGTTGGGTGCAGTGCCGCTGAAGTATTTGGCCATTGGTTGGGTTGGTCTTGATTATTTTGCTTTGAGTGGTTCGGACAACACAGGAGGTCATTTGGCGCATTTGGGGGGTGCGGTTTTTGGTTATTTCGCCGTGATGGAATCGCGAAAGGGTCGTGACTGGGTGCGGTGGTTTGAATCGATTCTTGATGCTGTGGTTGGGATGTGGTCAAGCATCCGCGACGCGGTATCACCAATTCAGGGACGCAAACGCCGAGGTTCTGCGAGCTCGGGACGAAATTCGGCTGCTAGAACCTTCAAGTCAGACGCTGATTTCAATGCAGAAAAGAAACAGAAATCTGCTCGAATGGATTTCATTCTTGATAAGATTTCAAAACACGGTTACGACCAGCTTACAGCGGAAGAAAAAGAATTTTTGTTTCGTCAATCGGATTCATGAAGCAGCCAAAGGCATCGAGAAGACGACGGATTTGGTGGTCGGTGGTTTTGTTCATTCCAGGTTTGGTGGGAGTTATACTTGCGGAGTGCTCGGTGCGAGTATCGCCTGAGGTTATTCCAATTTTGGGGGTGGCTGGCGTGGCATTTCCGTTGAGTTGGTCGCTGATGGTGGCTGGAACCATTGGAGCGTTCAGAGCAAGGAAATGGAAATGGGGAGTTTTAGGTTTGGTCGTGTTCGGAGTTTCTTTCTCACATGCTGAGTCAACTTGGGGATGGGCTCAATTCACTGCCATCGATTCTGTAGGTGCTGAAGATCATCGTGTCAAGGTCATGTCTTGGAACGTGAGGCAGTTCAACCGTTTCGCGTGGATTGGTGTCCCCGGTGTGCAAGATTCGATTTTGGCGAGTATGAAACGTTCAGATGCGGATGTCATTTGCATTCAGGAGACATACCTAGAGGCCACGAGCGGTCGCGAGGCTCGTTCGAATCCTTGGATGTCGCGCGATATATTGAAGCGACGAACAGGACTCTCTCACTTGACCGAAGAATTTGCTTTAGGACGTGGAACGGATAAATTGTTCGGTTTGGTGGTGTTATCTCGATACCCGGTGATCGATCAGCAATCGATTCGATTCGAAAATGATCGAAACAACAGTGCCATGTCGGTAGATCTTGCCATTGACGGTGACACGGTCCGCATCTTCAATGTTCATTTGAGTAGCATTGGTTTTGAGGAAGCAGATTATAAAGATGCTCGGAACGTCACAAATGAAGGGGCTCGTTTGAGAATCTTGGATCGCCTGCAGGTGGCCTGGGAGAAACGAGCGAGTCAAGCACGAGAAGTTGCAGATTCAGTTTGTGCAAGTCCCCACCCCGTAATCCTCGCGGGTGATTTCAATGATACTCCCGTGTCATATGCTGCTCACCAGATTTCGCGTTGCCTTGCCGATGGATACCAGCGTTCAGACTTTTGGAATGCCCCAGCTCTTGGTGGAACATATCAAGGGGATTTGCCTTTCTTGAGAATCGATCAGATGTGGCACAGTCCTATGTTGGAATGCATGAATTACCGTACGGTGGACGTCGCTTTCTCGGATCACCGACCCATTGAAGGGACTTTCTTGTTGCCGTCGAATCGTGAATGAAAATCAGCCCAATCGCTGCTTCCGAGATTCACGTTCTTTCAGCGCTTCAATGCCGGCAACGTGCATGCCAATGAGCAAATATCCGTAAATGATATCATCCACAGGCATCGAGAAAATCCGCCAGCCCGTGTTGTGTCCCGGGTGGTACCAGACGATTTGATCTAGGATGATTGAGGCATCTGAGTGGAGCAGGGGATAATTCCAAAAATCCAACCCCGTGAGTATACCATTGGACAGGATTTGCGGAAAAAGCAAAACAAGCAAGGCTAGCCATAAATCGGCGGACCAACGCTTGAACTTTTGCATGACCCACAAGAGACTGAAGAAGGTCAAGAAAGAAGTGATGGCGACGTACCATCGACCACTGAAATTCAAAACCAACAAGAAGCAGACGATGATTCCAGCAATATTGAGCGTGCTGTCTGCATTTTGCAGAGGATTTCGTTTGACATAAGCGCGCAAAGCGAAGTAGGTAAACACACTGGCGTAAGGAATGCAGAAGAAAAAAAGACATTCTTCAATGGGGAGGCCGAAGCATGTAGGACCGAGCAAATAATCAGGATTGAACGCCCAAACTCCTGCTTTGGTGAACCAAACATCCCATGCAATGAAAAATGCCCCTACGGCCAAATTGACAGGTAGGAAGTACTTCCATTCTTTAAAGAAAGCCACTTTCTTGTCAAAGCTCAGTAGAAATGGTAAAGCAATTACAGCCAAATCCACCATCAAGTACAGGCCGTGAAGGTTGGCTTCTTCCATCATGATTGAATCGTTTTGCCGGGATTTCGTTTCATCTCCATGGAGCGTTTCGCTTCCTGCCAATACTTCGGAGGCACAAACAACATTCCGAAGCATTCGCCATCTTCTTTGGTGAGATGTTTGTGATGCACTTTATGTGCTTTGCGGATGGCCATGAAGTAGGTGTTTTCAGTTCGCTTGAACCACTTGAATCGTCGGTGAATGAAAACATCATGCACCAAAAAATACGCCAACCCATAAGCTGCGATTCCCGTACCGATCCATACACGAAAGTCTCCGCCGGCCATCGATCCGGTCACAAAGCACCAGGCACTTGGAATGGCGAATATCAAGAAGAATGCGTCATTCTTCTCGAAGAATCCAGGCTCGTGCACATGGTGATCGGCATGAAAGAACCACATGATACCGTGCATCAGGTGTTTATGGGCAAACCACGCAACCCCCTCCATGCCAATGAAGGTGCCAATCACAATGCTAGCAGCTGAAATGAAATTTATCGCGTCCATGGAAACCAATTCAAAAACAAGAAGAAGAATACAAAGATGGCAACAAGTAATCCGGCTCCGATGTTTTTACCTTTTTTGTGCGGGAGCAGATGGAAGGCAAAAGCCACGAACCACCAAGTAGCGTAGTTGCTCCAAGGAACATCGACGGAGTCCCAAGCCCACCAACCGGCTCGAATGGCGACAGGTTCGATCAAACCGTCCAAAGCCGTCATTAAGGAGGCCGCCACTAATGCCCTTACTATAAGGGCCAGTGCATTGTTTTTGAGTTTGAACCAATGCTTCATGATGCGATCTGACCAGTGGCCAAACCCAAGCAGCGACATCCACCAGAGTGCTCCCAGGATCAAGGGGACTCCAGCCAATTTCATTCCCAAAATATCTCCGTAGGCGTACGCACCAAAGAGCACTCCTGTCTGCACACCAATGATTTCAACTAGTAAGCCACCAGCAATTGCAGCAAGCCAAGTCCAATGGCGGTCTTCCCAGTCCATCCATGCAGCAAGAATTCCATTCACGAGGAGGTTGGAAGCTGTAAAATCCAAGAAGAATTTACCATGCCCAGCCAAAATACCCACGACACCAACGCCATGTAAAATGAGCATGATTCGCGGAATCCAATTCCGCTCGAAGCTGTTGATTTGATTCATGAATGAGAATCGGTGAGTTCTGTCGCAATTCGTGCGCTCAACAAACATAAGGGGATGCCGCCACCCGGGTGCACGCTTCCGCCACAAAAGTAAAGGCCTTTGAGCTGATTCGACCGATTGCGATGCCTCAAAAAAGCAGCCATCATACTGTTTGAGCTCGCGCCATAAAGCGCGCCACGCCAGGAGCTGGTGCGGTCTTGGATTCCTTGAGGAGTCAGGGTGAATTCGGAATCGATGAGGGGTTCGATGTCGGCCCCAAGGGTGCGTTGGATCTTGGCAAGCACTTGTTGTCGAATCGCTGGAATCATCGATTCGACCCGTTCCGGATTCGCCCCCACATTCACCATGACAAACCAGTTTTCGCAACCCTGAGGCGCATCATCTGGTTTGATTTTGGACGAAATATTGATGTAAACCGTGGGGTCTTCTCCGGGACCATCTGTTTTGTCGATGGCTTCAAATTCTCCCTTGTAATTCTTGCTGAATAAAATATTGTGCAGATGCAATTTGGGGTGTTCACCTTTGACTCCCCAATAAAAGATGACACCGCTTGTGGATCGCTCTTGGCTGAGGATTTTTTCGGGAGCAACTAAGTCTGGAAGCAGCTGCCGGTAGGTCGGATGTACATCCGAATTGGACATCACAAGATCAGCTCGAACGATGTTACCATTTCCATTTTCCAGAACGATGCCCTTTATTTTTCCCGATTCGTGCACGATGCGTTTCACGGGTTCGTTGCAATTGATTTCAACTCCGAGGGACTCAGCAAGAGCTACAAGGTGCTTTGTGATTCCGTGCATGCCTCCCTGGGGGAAATGTGTGCCCATGCCATGCTCAAGGTGCGGAATAACGTGCAACATTGCCGGTGCGCGATGCGGATCAGAACCATTGTAGGTGGCGTAGCGATCGAATAGCTGCACCAAGTGAGGTTCTTTCAGTCGCTTGCGATTCCAACGATGCAACGTCCCGAACCAAGGCAATCGGTGCACAAACGGTAGCACGGCGCTCCAAGCTGATTTGCCTGCGCCTCGCCACTCGTGAAGGCTTTGTTCGAGGAAGATTTGACGGGTGGCCTCAAAACTCCGTCCACTGTGTTTGATATGCGATTCCAGATTTGCAGCATCTCCACCAAAGGCCTCTTTAGCGCTACGAACGAATTTCGTTCGTTCGGACCAAGCCACGAGGGATTTCCCATCTTCCCAGAAGTAATGGGTAGAACGATCCAATGTTTCATGGGTAAATGGATCAGGCAAGGAAACATCGGGGCAATGTTCTTTTGCAAAATTATCCAAGTCTTGCATCAGTTGTGGCCAGGTAAATAAAGAAGGGCCGAGGTCAAAACGGTATCCGTTTTGCCATCGCTCGCGAAGTTTTCCGCCTGGTGCTTCTGCAGCTTCAAAAAGCCTGACATCCCAGCCTTTCGCTGCCAAGCGAACGGATGCGGCCAGTCCTGCGATGCCGGCCCCGATGACGATGGCTTGGCGGTTTTGTTTCAAGGTTATGCAGTTTGTTGAAGTGCGGCCAACTTGTCTTTGACTTGCTCATAGCAAATCCGAAACCATACGGTGAAGTGTTCAGGGTACGCTTTCATTTCAAACTCGAGTGCTTGGGTACTGATGTATCGATAGCCCGCCACTTCATTCCGATTGATTTTGGGCATCTGATCTGAATAACCCACGCAAACATGGTCCAATTCGTGTTCAATCAAAGAATTTGAGAATTCACTCCTATAGATGAAGTGAAACAGTGGTTTTGCCTGACAGTAAAATCCCATTTCTTCCTGAAGTCTTCGGGTGGCAGCCATGGCTGCAGTCTCACCTTTTCGTGGATGACTGCAACAAGCATTGGTCCACAATCCACCGCTATGGTATTTTTCATGTGCACGCTGTTGCAGAAGCCATTCGCCTTTGCTGTTGAAAATGAAAAATGAGAATGCACGGTGCAGAGCACCTTTGCGGTGGGCTTCCATTTTTTCCATGAGGCCCGTTTCTTGGTCACGAGGATTGACTAAAACCACCATGTCGTTGATGGCATGCATCGCTTCGCCCGTGTACGAGGAACTGTCGTTGGATATGGTCATGTCAAAGCTGATTTAGGAAGTCTGCAACAAACGATTCATACTTTGGGCGATCAGACCAGTGCGCATTGGAAAGTGCCTCTCTGACTACCTCGGCATCCTCGGCCATTTCGTTGTTGTATTCGAGCAGTTTCGGGATGCTGAACTGCACAGAGAGCCTGAAAAACCTCAGGTCAGGATCAAGTGGAAGTTGCACAATAGCGTCTTCCAATTGGGGTTTCCAAGTTTGAAATTGATTCAATTTGTCCATTGGGTTCCACATGGATTCTGCTAGCATCAACTGAGCGGTAGACTTCATGCCAAGCCCAATCGGAGACCCTGGATGTTCTGCAATGAACCCCATGGCCATGGAATCAAACTCCAAGACAACAGCCTGGGAACCTGGATCTAAGCAAGCAAGTCGGTAATAGTCCAAGACAGAAAAAATCTCTCCTCGGATTGCGATATGTTCATTTGTTTGACCATGGAACTCCCCAAAAGTGACAAACGAGATCAACCATACAATTGCCCACCTTTTCATGTCAGAGCATATTAAAACTGTGTCGTAAGTAAGACCCAACGAAGAGTGTGGCTTTTCGTGTATTCGGAATGCGAATGCGTTCCTCCATGATACGCTCACTCGGTAGACTCCTGATTTTCTGGAAAAGTCTTAGGTAGTAGATGTAAGCGATGTAAACTCCGAGCCTGCAGCTTCGGGGCAATTGAATGATGCCTTTATAAGCTTCTTGGAAATCGGCTTCGATTTCGTCTTCAATGAGCTGTTTTGTTTGCTCGTCAAACTGGCTCATGTCCAGGTTTGGGAAATATGACCGACCCATTTCTTCATAATCGGCTTTAAGGTCTCGGAGGAAATTGATTTTTTGAAATGCGGCCCCGAGACGCTCAGCAAAGGGTCGGAGTCGATCGTATTCGGTTTGGTTCCCTCCGACAAATACTTTCAAGCACATCAAACCAACAACTTCTGCTGAGCCCACGATGTATTGTTCGAAGTGCTTCCGATCATAATCGGCTCGGTTGAGGTCCCACTCCATGCTTTGAAGAAACAAATTGACATGCTCCTTATCAAGTGAATATTTGTTGTAAACCTTCTGGAAGGCGTGAAGAATCGGATTGAGGCTGATGCCCTCTTTCAGCGCAAGGTCGGTGTCCTTTTTGAAGCGATCGAACAACACAGCTTTATCAGTATGATGAAAGGTGTCAACGATTTCGTCTGCGAAGCGCACGTATCCATAAATCGAATAAATCGGCTCTCGGAGTGGTTTGCCTAAAAATCGGATGCCGAGGGAAAAAGAGGTGCTGTATGCTTTTGTGGTCAGCACGCTGCACTCCGCGCACACTCGATCATATAGTTTCAAAGCATCCATTTGAAGTTAACCAATGTAAGACACTTTTGGTTCAATTCATTTCGTTCGCGTGGACTTTCATCCACTGGTGCGCCTCCATTCCAGCTACTTCCCCGCTGATCAGGCTCGGAGGCACTCCGGGGCCGGGTGTCGTCAATTGACCCGTGAAGTATAGACCCGGTAGTTTACTCTTCATTTTGGGCTTCCAAAATGCGGTCTGTTTCAATGTGTTGGCGAGTCCATAGGCGTTCCCTTTGAAAGCGCGGTAGTCCTCTTGAAATTCTCGATGGGCGAACCCTCGCTTGTAGACGATGTGAGGGCGGATATCCATTCCGATTTGCCGTTCGAGGCGATCACACATTTCATCAAAATATGCTTCGCGTTGTCCAGGTTTTTCATCCAATCCCGGAGCTAACGGTATGAGGAAAAACAGGTTTTCACATCCGTCTGGTGCCACTCCGGAATCGGTGGTTGACGGCGCACTCACATAAAAAAGTGGATCTTCTGGCCAAGTCTGTGAATCGTAGATCGTCTCGGCATGGGGACCAAATGGTGTGTCGAAAAAGAGGTTGTGATGCTGGAGTTTGGGCACCTTGGTGTTGACACCAACATAAAAGAGCAATGAGCTTGGAGACATGACTCTTTTGTCCCAGTACTCTTCGTCGTATCGGCGCCATTTTGCAGGCAAAAGTGTTTGTTCAACGTGATGATAGTCGGCACCGGCAATGACCGTTTTGGCTTTGAGGGTCTCTCCCGATTGCAAGCGGACTCCATTGACGGTTTTTCCGTTGTCCGTGATTTGAGCCACATCGGCATTGCAAACAAATTCCACTCCAAGTTTTTTGGCGACCCGAACCATGGCCAATACAATCTCATGCATTCCGCCCATAGGATACCAAGTACCCAGAACGGTGTCTGCATAGTTCATTAGACTATACAGTGCAGGAGTTTTTTCAGGCTTTGCTCCTAAGAATAGCACTGGAAATTCAATGATTTGCAGCAGTCGTTCATCCGAGAAATAATTCCGAGCGTGTGCGCTGAAGCTCTTCAGCAATGTCAGCTTCGTTGATTGCTGTACGGTTTCCCACGTGGCGAATTCCATCACGCTGTGTGCAGGTTTTCGGACGAAGTTATTCATACCAATTTCATACTTCACTTCCGCTTCATCCAAGAAGGATTGCAGCCTAGCGCCTGCTCCGGATTCCATGGAATCGAAGGTGGCTTTGAGCGTTTCCAAATCCGCGGAAATGTCGACTGGACCGTCTTTAAACCAGACTGTATAAGATGGATCTAGTCTGACCAAATCGAGTTCTTTATGAACATCGCTCCCAAATTTGGAGAAGTACGCTTCAAATACGTCAGGCATCCAATACCAGCTCGGACCCATGTCAAAGGTGTAGCCTTGTTCATGAAAAACACGCGCTCGTCCACCGGGATGATCGTGGCGCTCTAACACCGCTACCTTTCGGCCCAAAGCGGCGAGTTGAGTGGCTGCGGCGATTCCGGCGAATCCGGCTCCGATGACCAAGGCATCACAA
>MDTC01048957.1_pt1 | contig 32147 bp, 33 predicted proteins | sample 811181 | NCBI WGS metagenome assembly MDTC01 (sample SAMN05326644, study PRJNA326480) | marine metagenome | isolation source: seawater | place: Pacific Ocean: North | collected 2011
ATGATTTGGAAAATTTATGTCTGACAAAACTGTAAAAATTACTGATGAAAACTTCGAAGAGCTGGTTATTCAATCTGATAAGCTAGTTATTGTTGATTTTTGGGCTGAGTGGTGCGGTCCATGTAAAGCTATAGCACCTATTCTAGATAAAATTTGCGATGAATTTGGAGATAAAGTCCTTGTAGGCAAGGTAAACGTCGATGAAGTGAAGCAAACTCCCGTTAAATACGGAATTAGAAGCATTCCAACCTTGCTATTTTTTCACGATGGTGAAATTGTCAAGCAGGAAGTTGGGTTACAGTCTGAACAGGCATTAATTGATAATGTTAATCAAATCATTAGTTAACAATATTAATTTAATGACAGATAAAACTATTCATAAAACAATTATCATCGGCTCAGGACCTGCTGGTCTTACTGCTGCTATCTACGCTGGAAGAGCAAATCTTAAACCTATAGTTTTTGAGGGAAATCAGCCTGGAGGTCAGTTAACTATCACTACTGATGTTGAAAACTTCCCTGGTTTTCCAGACGGAATTATGGGTCCAGAAATGATGGATTTATTCAGAGATCAAGCTAAAAAATTCGGCGCTGAGTGTTTTTTTAAACATGTAACAAAAGTAGACTTTGGTGCTAAGCCATATAAAGTGTTTGTTGGAGAAGAAGAATATTTATCAGACACCGTAATCATTTCAACTGGAGCTTCTGCTAGAATGTTAGGTCTCAAAGAAGAAGAACAGTTGATGGGTTATGGAATAAGTACATGCGCAACTTGTGATGGATATTTCTTTAAAGAAAAAAACATTGTAGTTGTTGGTGGGGGAGACTCTGCTATGGAGGAAGCATCTTTCTTAACAAAATTTGCTAAGAAAGTTACAATTATTCATCGTAGCGAATCATTTAAAGCATCTAAAATAATGCTTGATAGAGCTAAGAATAATCCATGCATAGATATTTTAACAAATAAGAGCATAAAATCAATTAATGGCTCCCAAAAAGATGGTATTTCTAGTGTTGCACTAGTTGATTCCTTAACAGGAGAAGAGTCTAATTTTAATTGTGAAGGCGTATTCTATGGAATTGGTCATACACCAAACACTTTGCAATTTGATGGTGTAATAGATTTGAATGAAAATGGATATATAATCACCAAATCAGATTCATCCTTAACCAATATTCCTGGGGTTTTTGCATGTGGAGATGTTCAAGATGATCATTACCGACAAGCAATTACTGCAGCTGGTTCTGGATGTATGGCTGCTATTGATGCTGAAAAATATTTAGAAGATAATATTACAAAATAGTTTTGCTGTCCTTTTGGAGGAAGCAATGGAATTAAAACAAATTTATGATGTCAAAAACCTAAAGTTAAGATTTAGTGAAAAAAAAGCTTTAGAGATAAAAACTTTAAAGTTTCATAATGGTCTTATTTATGGTATTTGTGGAAACTTCGGATCAGGAAAAACTTCCTTTCTTAAGGTTCTTGCTGGAAAAATTAAGCAAACCAGTGGTAACGTATTATATCAAGGGAATCCTTTCAAGAAAAATATTTTTGGTAAAATTAAAAATCATAGCGACATTAACTACTTAGATATTAATTCAGTTAATTCAAATAGTAGCGTTGGAAAGCTGATCAAGAAAAATTTTCCTCAAAAAACACAGCAAATTAAATCAAGACATTTTACAGGATTTAACATGGAAGCTCTATGGAAGACCCCAGTAAATTTGATTTCGAACGGAGAAAAACATTGGCTAAAAACAGTTATAGGAGTTGAAAAAGATCCAAGAGTTTTATTAATTGATGATTACGGTCTATCAATTGATCCAAGAGCAGAGATGCTTCTGAGAAAAAAAATAATTAAGATGAATAATATTTTAGGTACAACAGTTATTCTTTCATCAAATAATGATTATTTCTTGAAGCAATTTGCAAGTGTAATAATTTATTTAGATAATGGCCATGTTTCGAAAGTTAGAAAAGGATTTAAAAAAAATTTCGCACGCAAGAAAAAATAAATTCATATTATTAATTAGTTTTTTTTTAATAAGTTTTTTGAATGCCCAGGTAAATCAAAAATTTGAAATATTTGATTGGCAAATTATTGGAAAAAAAAGTTCAATTAATTCTATCTCAGAAGGCTACAAATATATCTATTTTGCAACGGATGGCAATGGAATCTTAAGGCATAATAAATTTTCAAGGAGTTTTGATAGTAGCCTGTATTTGGGACAGGGTCTTGTATCAAAAAAAATAAAACATGTTTATTTTGATAAAACCACTGGTATTCTTTGGTCTGTAGGAAATGAAGCCCTTGAGTTTTCTAGTTCAAGGAATGGAAATTGGAACTACGTAAATTATACTAATTTATCTTTAAATTCATATAATGATATTGTTGATATTGGTTCTTCATTAAATTTTCTCTGGATAAAGACTTCTTCTATTTATATCAAGCTTGATCATATAAACGGATCTTTTTTAGGAATATTTTCATTTCCAGACGAGAAAAAAATTTTCTGGGGAGATTCTAACTTCAAATATGATATGTTTTTTAGAGAAATTGATTTTGAAAATTATTTCATTGAAAAAGGATGGCTTTTGTCGCAAAGTCGTGCAATTGATCAAAATGGTATTTCAGCAAAATATATATCCTTACTTAAAACAGAAAACAGTTATTCATGGATTGGTTTAACTAATGGATATATTTTGTTAGTTGATAATTTCAGTAAAACTATTAAGCCAATAAATTATGGATTTGATATTGCTATTCCTCTCACAATTTCTTTAAAAAAAGAAGCTTGGGTTGCTGGGATCAGTGATAAAAAATTTAGCTCTGTTGCTTCAATTTCCGAAGATTTCAATGAGATAAGAAATTTTAGAGAAATTAATTATTCAAATTTTTTTAACGGCGATTTTTATTCCAGTAATATTATTGATGAAGAGGTATGGTTTGGATCTGAAGGCGCAGTCTTGATATATAACAAAGAAAAAGATTTTTTTAGAACCCTTGGTTATGAAAAAGGTGTACCTGTTGATAAAATTTATTTTATTGAAAATGTTAAAAATAGAATATTCATTGGTTCAAGAAAAGATTTGGTTGTTATAAATAAATCAACAAAAAAGATGATTAATTCATTAATATCAAATTTCGTCAAAAGAAATAATATCTTTATTAATGATTTATTTATAGATAATGAAAGTATTTACTTAATTGGTGACAATAAATTATATCAATTTGATGTGAATGAAAATATTAAGCTTTCTGAATTAAATGAGGAATTTAAATTCATTTCTATATTTATGAGCAGTGATGTTATATATTTTGTTACTAATAGAGGAATTATCAATAGTGAAAACGATTCTATCATCCCATCTAGTGTTTATTTTGACTATCAAATTAATGACATAATTGAATTTGATAATTATATATTTATTGGTACTGATAAAGGTTTAATTGTTTACAATAATAAATACAATCGTTTAGATGATTTTTATAATTTTTCTTTCTTAGAAAATATTTATGATATGGAACAAATAGGGAAATATTTGGTATTACTTTCGAATTCTGGTTTAATTAGATTAAATTTATAATATGAAAAATTTGCTCAAACTAATATTATTATCAGCCTTTATAATTGCTCAAGACATAGGCTCAAATATTAATTCTTTTAATACTAATGTAGTTATAAGACCAGCCAATGACAATCTTGAGGTTATTACATATATTGAGATTTTTAATCGAAATTTACAATTTATTAAAGCTGAAGATGGTTTCAGGTCTTCATATGAAGTAACTGTATCATTGGTATCTGAAGACAGCAATAAATTGTTTAAAGAAACATTCTCTGATTCAATAAATGTTATAAATTTTTCTGAAACCGTAAAAATGTCAAAACCTAGAATTATTGTTAATAAATTTTTAATACCCAATGGTAAGTTTGATATAAATTTCTCAATTAGAGATCTAGATACGAAGCTTGTCGGAAAAAAACAGACGACATTTACCAGTAAAAATTTGCCTTCAAAAAGGGATATCAAAATTTTTGAACCAATTTTTGTTGGTCATAAGGTTGGTAGTTGGAATTTTGGGTTAGATAAATATCCATTAAAATTAAACAAAATTTCTTCAAAAGATGGCTTTATTGAGTTCTATCAGTATATTTATTTTGAGGAAAAAGGAGATTATTTAATAAATATTTCTTTGGTTTCAGATGATGGTGAATGGAAAGAGTCTTTTACAGAAAAAGTAACTAGCAATAATATTAACAAATTAATTAAAGTGCCTTTAGAAGGAATTAACAATTCAAATCTTAAAATAAAAGTAGAAATTTCTAAAGATAATAATGTTATATCAAAATCTTTTCCGATAAAGTTGAAAAATGATTTATTAATTTTTTCAAATAATTCTAATATTTCTAAGGCTTTAAACCAGATGAATTATATTTTAAATTCAGAAGAGAGAAAAGAGCTTAGAAATTTAAAAAATTCAGAAAAAGAAATTTTTTTTAAGAAAGTTTGGGCTAAACGAGATCCTGATCTGACAACAAAAGAAAACGAATTAATGGAAGAATATTATAAAAGAGTAAATTTTTCAGAAGAAAATTTTTCTAGAGGTTCTGCTCAAGGTTGGCGATCAGATATGGGAATGATATATATACTTTTTGGCAAGCCTGATGATGTTGTTAAGTCAATGAATCCGCAGCAAAGCTATAATTTTGAAACCTGGTATTATTTTCAAATTAATGAAGAATTTGTTTTTATTGATGAGTATGGTTTCGGAAATTTTCGTCTCAGAACACCATTTCTAAATTAATATATGAAAAATAAAGAAAAACAAATTTTAAGAATTATTGAAAAATATAAATCTTCTATCTCAGATAAAGATTTTTCAAAGATAAAATCTTTATTTTCAGATGTTGGCGATTCAAACAAAACCTTTTCACTTTTTACAGATGGTGCTTGCGAGTTTGACGATGTTTATAAGCCAATTAATGCTGGAATTGGCGGTCTAATTAAAAAAAATAGCATTATTATAGACTCATTTGCTGAAAATGTCGGGATCAAGACAAATAACGAATCTGAGTATCTTGCACTAATAAAGGGTATAAAGCTTTGCCATGAACATGGTATTAAGATTGTATCTATTTACGCTGATAGTGAATTGGTTGTGAAGCAAGTAAATGGAGAGTATAAGGTAAAAAATGAAAGAATGTCTATTTTATTCAATGAAACGCATCTTCAGTTGTCCAAATTAGATTCCTGGGACCTTAATCATGTACTCAGACATAATAATGTTGAAGCAGATGAGCTTAGCAAAGAGGGATTAGCAAAAGAAAAAACTAATGTTTAATATTAAATATTTCATAAATTACAAATCATGAGTTTCTTTAATTCAATTAAAAATTCAGTTTCTGATAGTTTTAACTGGGTAAGTGGTGATATTGCCATTGACCTTGGTACAGCGAATACTTTAATATGGCTTTCAGGTAAAGGAATTATCATTAATGAACCATCAATTATTGCAAGATCAACTAAAACTGGGGCAGTCTTAGCAGTAGGCGACGATGCCAAAGAAATGCTAGGAAAAACACATGAAGGAATTGAGACAATTAGACCATTAAGAGATGGAGTAATTGCTGATTTCACTGCAGTAGACGAAATGTTGCAAGGATTTATTAGAAAAGTTAATCTTAATAGATTGACAAGACCAAGAATGGTCATTTGTGTTCCATCAGGAGTTACAGAAGTAGAAAGAAGGGCTGTTAGAGATTCTGGAGAAAAGCAAGCAGCTAGAGAAGTTTTTTTAGTTGATGAACCAGTCGCAGCCGCAATAGGTATAGGACTTGATATTAGCAAGCCTGTAGGAAATATTATCGTTGATATTGGTGGTGGGACTACTGAGGTTGCTGTAATTTCATTAAATGGTGTTGTTACAAAAAAAGCTATTAGAGTAGCAGGCGATGAAATGGATGATGCAATTCAGCATTGGTTCAGAAATGAACATAAGCTTGAAATCGGGGCTCAAACTGCAGAACAAATTAAAATCTCTGTTGGCTCTGCAATGAGAACAAGATCTAGAAATATTCTTGTTAAAGGTAGAGATTTAGTGTCAGGTATTCCAAAGACAATCGATATTAGAACAGATGAAATTCGACAGGCTTTAAAAGATCCAGTAAAAAGAATTTTAGATGTAATAAAAGATGCTCTTGAAGCAACGCCAGCAGAACTTTCATCAGATATTATTGATAGAGGTATTATTCTTGCTGGGGGAGGTTCTCAATTGAGAGGCTTAGATCAAGTGTTAAGAGAAAAAACAGGCGTTCCAGTAAACGTTGCAGATGAGCCTCATCTAGCTATTGTCAAAGGTTGCGGTGCTGTCATTGAAGATTTGGAAAAATATAAGCACGTTCTTCTCTAAGAATGTCTAAACTACAAATCATTTTCAAAGATTATCAAGACAGATTATCATTAGTTATATGTATAATTATTTCTTTCGTATTGATATTTAATAATGATACAGATATTATTAGAAAATCAAAAATTAACTCATTAGACACTTTTGCTTTCTTGTATGCTCCCTTTAACTGGCTTGATAATCAATTATTTTTAACTAAAAAGCTTGAAGTTTTGTCTTCTGAAAATTTAAAATTAAATCTTGAAAATCAAGTATTAAAAGTTCATGAAGAAGAAAATATTAAATACAGAGAATTTCTAAATTTTAAAAAAAGAGATAATTATAGTTTTGTGGGCGCAGATGTCATGTCAAAAGGTATATCAGCAAATATATCATCTTTATTGATTAACAGAGGTCTAGAAGATGGAGTTAAAATAAACGATCCTGTCCTGACTTCACGGGGTGTTGTTGGAAAAATTATTTCTTCTTCAAAATATTCCGCGGAAGTGCAGTTAATTAGTGATGTAAATTTTAGACTAAGTGTGAAAATTGTTCCTGACAATGTTGAAGGAGTTTTAAGATGGATTGGAGATGATATTTGTGAAATTGTAGAATTAAAGAAAATTTCCGATATTGAAATAGGTGATGTTGTTCTTACTTCAAATCTTAGCATTTATTTCCCTCCAAATCTACCAGTTGGAGAGGTAATAAGTATTTTTGAGAAGTCAGTTAGTTCTAATAGAGTAGTTAGAATGAAATTATTTTCTGATTTATCAACAATAAATCAATTATTTGTTATCAGAAAAGAGGATAATTCATGAGTTTATACTTAAAGATTTTTCCTTTTGCGGTAATTATTCAGCTATTATTTTCTGAATTATTAACATTTAACGGTTATCAAGCAAATATCATGCTTTTATTTGTTATTTTATCTTCAATGCCATTGAAAAATACCTCTTGGTCTACTATAAACGGTTTTCTTATTGGTCTCTTTTCTGACTTTGTCCTTTTTAGCGGAGTTTATATCGGGGTATCAAGTTTAGTTTTTTCTTTGTGTGGATTTTGGTCATCTAAAGTCAGCCATAATTTTGCTTTTAGAAATTTTGATTTATATTGGGTTGCATTTGTTCACTTAGGGGTATTTATATATTCATTGTTTAGATATGATTATTTTTTCTTTAATGATTTCTTACTATTTCTTTCGAATTATTTTTTTGTTACATATTTTACTTGCGCAGTTGGTTTTATATTAATAAGAATTTTATCATTAAAAGAGGAAATTCTTAATGCTTAAAATTGATAATAAAGCTGATATTTTTCATTATAGAACTTTATTTTTTATACTTACTATTTCAATTTTTACTCTTTTATCAAGATACTTTTTTTTACAGATTATTGAGCATGAAAGATATTCTTCAAAATCTCAGGTTAATAGTGTTAAAGCTCAGGCAACATATGCACCGCGAGGTTTGATTTTTGATAGAAATGGAGAGGTTTTAGTTGAAAATTACCCAACATATATTTTGACTGTAACGCCTTATCAGCTCAATGACAAAGAAGAGCAGTTTAACATAATTTCAGATATAACTAATATTCCTATTGAAAATATTAATCAGAGATATGAAAAATTTTATCAGGGAAAATTTCTTCCAACGATTATTGCTAAAAATTTAACATTTTCAGAAATATCTCAGATTGAAGAACGAAGATTGGAGCTTTCGGGGATTCAATATGAAAGGTTTGATGAAAGATTATACAATGAGACGCTTAAAGATGCTCATATACTTGGTTATTTAAGAGAATTAGACAGAGAATCTTTATCTTCACTTAATAAATCACAATTCTATAGAGCAGGTGAATTAGCAGGTTGGCAGGGGTTAGAAAAACAGTATGAAAATGAATTAAGGTATTCAAAAGGCGTCGAATATATTGAGGTTGATACTTACGGAAGAAAGATAAACAGAGTAAATGAAAATAGCATCCCCGCTTTTCCTGGCAATGATTTATTTATTACAATTGATGCAAGGCTTCAAGAATATTCTAAGAGTCTTTTGAATAATCAAAGAGGTGTAATTTTAGTTTCTAATGTCCTTACTGGAGAAATTTTATCCATGGTTAGTAATCCTTCATATAATCTTGACATATTTAGAGGAGAAACAAGCGAAAATGAATGGAAAGAACTTCTTAACGATAACAACAAACCTATTATTAATAGAACAATATCAGGGTTATATCCTCCTGGTTCATCTTTCAAGTTAATAACAGCATTTAATTTAATTGAGCATGGATTGATTGATCCAGAAGATAGCTTAATGTGCGATGGATCTTATACGCCCCCAGGAAGTTCAAATACATTTAATTGTTGGAAAGAAGATGGTCACGGGCTTGTCGACCTTAATAAGGCTATAGCTCAATCATGCAATGTTTACTTTTATGAAACAGTGCAATTAATCAAATTAAAAGAATGGATTGAAACTGCGAAAGTTTTTGGTTTCAATAAAAAAACAGAAATTGATCTTCCAAATGAATTAATTGGACAAATTCCAGATAAAGAATTTTTTATAGAAACTTATGGAAGATGGGGCTGGTCAGAGCGTGGTGTATTATTAAACTTGACTTTAGGGCAGGGTGATATTTTGGTTACTCCTCTACAATCCTTGAGATATATCAATCATATTGCATCAAAAGGAAAAAATACAGCAAAATTAAGATTAAATTTGAATAAAGAGATAGATTTCTATGATGAAATTGAATTATCAAATCAGACTTGGAGTAGAGTCTTTAATGGTTTATTTGATGTTGTTAATTCTGATAATGGAAGTGGATGGAGAGCTCGCCAAAATTCCGATATAAAACTATTTGGAAAAACAAGCACAGCTGAAAATCCCCACGGTGATCCACACGCGTGGTTTAATGGTTTTTTTGAATTAAACAATCAAAAATTTTCAATTGTCGTTCTTGTTGAAAACGGAGGCGGAGGGGGAGCGGTCGCATCCCCAATTGCAGGCAAAATTGTATCATTTATTTCAAAAAATTCAGTTGATATAGTGAATCATGATGTTCAATAATTATTTTAGTGGATCATATGAATATATTTTAAGATTGTATTTAATTGTATCATGTTTAATAGTTTTTGGTCTCATTACACTTTATAGTATTTCAAATGATCCTACATCTTTAAATAGTACATTTTTTAGGCAAATTTTGTTCATTTTTTTTTCTTTTTTTGTGTTTTTAGTAATCCAGCAAATAAATGTGAAAACAGTTCATGATTATTCAACTTTAATTTATATAGGATCATTTTTTTTATGTTTTATACCATTTTTTTTAACACCAGTTGAAAATACATTTAGATGGATTGATTTAGGTTTTTTCTATATTCAGCCGGGTGAATATTTAAAATGTGCTACAATAATCTTAATAGCTAAGTATTTATCAGATCACCAACTTGAAGTTAAAGAAAGCTATATTGTTATTATTCCATTATCAATAGCAGTATTATCTGCTTTTCTAGTTCTTAATCAGCCAGATTTAGGTACTGCTGTAATAATTTTTGCTCCTGTGTTACCTATGCTTCTTTGGGCGGGAGTAAATACGTTTATTATTTTTCTTTTGATTGCTCCTTTAATGACAGTAATTGCAGCTTCAAACTTCATGATATTTAATATTTGGGCAATAATAATGTTTATTATTTTTATGATTTTTCAAGGAAGTCTAATAAAAAGAATTTTTTTATACTTTGCTAATATTTTTACTGGGCTTTTATTCCCTTTTTTTTGGAATGACTTTTTAAATGGATATCAAAGACAAAGGTTTCTTGATTTTTTAAATCCAGATTTAGATCCTATGGGGTCTTCTTATCATATTATTCAAAGTATAACAGCTATTGGCTCTGGTGGTCTTTTTGGAAAAGGTTGGGGACAGGGCTCCCAAACTCAATTAAAGTTTCTTCCAGTGCAAGAGTCTGACTTTATTTTATCTGTCATAGCAGAGGAATTTGGATTTATTGGTATAGTAATTATAATGATATTATTTTTTATGTTAATTAAAACTTTACTTGATTTAGCTTTTAAAGCTACTGATTATTTTTCAAGTCTTGTTATAATAGGTTTAACATCTATTTTGTTTTCTCATATTTTTGTTAATTCTGCAATGACGATAGGATTGATACCAGTTAAGGGACTGCCAACACCATTTGTTTCCGCTGGAGGTTCGTTTATGTTATTATGTTTTATTATTCTTGCTTTGGTATCAAGTTTGTCAAAAAATTAATTATTATTCTCAGTTGTAGTTTTGAATGTCTTTAGTTAACTTTTGTTGCTCATTATCATGGTAAAAAAACTCTTTTATATTAATAGCGAAATGGAGCCATTTGCATCGGTTTCAAACCTGGGCAATCTATCTGTTGATATCCCGCTTGGTCTACAAGATCAAGGAAATGATGTTCGCTGTCTTATGCCTAAGTATGGTTTTATCAGTGAAAGAAAGTATATTTTAAGAGAGGTAATTCGTTTAAAAGAGATTCTCTTCGATTATGAAGATATCAGCTACAAGTGTTCTGCAAAAAGTGCTTTTTTACCTAAATCTCGTTTACAAGTTTATTTTTTAGAAAATGAAAAATATTTTGGTGATTTAAATAATTTACTTTTTAAGGCCAAAAATGGAAGATTTTTGCAGGATAATGATATTAGGTTTACCTTATATTCACTGGCTACAATCAAAATGTTACCCAATTTATTTTGGTTTCCGAATGTCATAATTTGCAATGGTTGGACATCTGCTATGGTGCCTTTTTTGCTAAAAAAATTATCAGAAAATGACAAAGATTTATCAAAAATAAAAACAATATATTTAACCAATTCATTGAATAAAGATGTAGTTTTTGAACCAAAAAATCTTCCTTTTAAAGATGGAACTTTAAATGAGATCGGGGCGTTAAACTTAAATCAGATTGGATGCGCTTATGCTGATGCAACCATAGTTATAAACAGTGATGAAAAAATTTCTTCAAAAATTATGAAATCTAGAATTTTTAAAGACTCTAAAAATTGTACATCAATTGATTTAAATGATTCAGATTGTGATTCTTCGAATTTATTAAATGAGATTGCTAGAATTATTAAAACCTTGTAAGTACAATGACTGATAATCTTTTAAAACTAAAAATTATTACTATATTTTCATTTATTTTTTTGTACTCTTGCAATCAAGAAACTATCGTATATAGCGAGATTGAAAATCCAGATGGAACTATAGGAAGTTTTACATTGCCGCTAAGCGAAAATAAAGTTTTTCAAGATCTTCCGTCTTTGGGTTCAAGTCCAAGATTGTACTTTGGTTCAGTCAAAGAATCTGATAATTTGTTTTCCTTAATAGAAATGACCCTTTTTTCAGGAAATCTCCCACCAATTGGTCTATCAGATATGCTTGCAGATTCTGTTCAAATTGACAGTGCTCTAGTTTTCTTTCAAACTGCTGACACTTTGAATTCCGCTTCAGATCTTTCGTTGTATAGTATTGTCTCAAGTGAAGGTGATGTTTTTAGCTCTGATTCGACTAATTTTTATAATTTAAATCAATACATTGATTACGAAAGCAATTCTTTATTTTTATCGAGCATATCCTTAAGTGATATTGCACCAGATTCTACAGGATTTGATACATTGAAATTTATGTTTAAAGAAAATGATCTCAGTAATTTAAAGACATATTTTTTTGATACAGAAAATTATCCTGCAAGAACATTTATGCTAAAAGCTGACGAAAATCTTGATGAATCATTTACTGTCCAAAGTCATGATTCTGGAAACTCACCAAAAATGAAAGTTTGGTATAAAATTTTTGAAGATGAAGAAGTTGTTACTGATACTTTCGCAACGTTCTTTTCTACAAAAGATATATCATTATTCAATCCTCCAAGTATTGAAAATAATGAAAAAAGCTTAATAACTTTAAATAGCGCCTCAGGATTAAAATCTATTTTAAAGTATAACCTATCCAATGTTGATGAACTTAGCAGAAATAAACTCATTATTGATGCTAATATAATGCTTGATGTTGAAAATTCTAATTTGAATGATAATGATAATTTTTATGTCATAGTCAGTACATTACAAGATTCTGTTTCAAATTGGAATTACTCTTCTTTCTTTGATAGTGAAAGTCAAGAAGATTATAGTATAAATTCAAATTTTTTAGTATCAAGCAAAATAGAGAATAACAAATTAGTAATACCAATAAGAACATTTTTACAAGCATATAAAAATGGCCTTTTTGAAAATAGAGAGCTTATTCTTTACAGCAGTGCTTCAAATTCTCCTTTTGATAAAGTAAGTTTAAATTTTAACTCCATTGAGGTGACGTATGTTGAGCCGTAAGTTAATCATTGTACTATTTTTTTCATTTTCATTTGCTCAAAATGCAATGAGCGGTTATGGTTATGGATCAAGTAACGATTATAGCTCTCCAATGTCTGCAGGATTGTCAAATAGCTTGTTACCATCTTTTAAAAATAATGTATCGTTATCTAACCCTGCTTCATGGCATAATCTCTTTTTTACCTACCTGAGTACTTCCGTAAATGTCCAAGAATCAAGGTTTGATTCAAACAGTAGTGTTAATTTTGATCTGTTAAATTTCAAGCTAATAATACCATGGAAGCAAAAAATGTCTTTTGGTATTTCTGTTGAACCCTATTTTTCAAGAAAATTTACCATTTCAGATAGTACATTATCAACTTTCACATCCAATGATACTATTGAATATTTTAGAACAAACAAATCCTCTGGAGGGCCATCATTAATTAAATTTTCTAATGGTTATAATTTAAATCAAAGCGAAAGTATTGGATCATCTTTAGGTTTTATTTTTGGATCTTCAAGATATTCAAAGAATTTGATTGTTGATAATACATCACATTTACTTCAATCAAGAGATTTATTTTCAGGATCAATTCTAGATCTTTATTTCTTATCATCAAGATTAAAGTTAAGAGATAAGCCTTTAACTTTTTCTGTGGGAATTCAAATTCCATTGTCAGGGATCAATATTGAAAATGAATCTTATCAAGCATTTGTAGATTCAAATAATAATAATTATCATGATGTCAATGATTTTCCTGATGTCGGTCAAGCATTGCTTCCAATTGTACAAAATTTTAATGATGAGATTAAAGTAAATTCATTTAATTTGGGATTAGATTATCAGTTTAGTACTAGAAAGCACCTTCAATTACAATTTGATAGAATTGATGATAGAGGAGATCATGTACATAATAGTTCAATTTTTCCATCATTTATAGATTCTTCAGAAAAATTAAGTATTTCTTATGCAAAGTTTGCAAAACCCTTATCTAAAGATAGATATAGCTTTAGAAGCTCCATTTTCTTAAAAGATTATTCAATAAAAAATCTTGAAAATGTAAGCGAAGTTGGTTTAGGTTTAGGTTTAGGAATTGCTTTTGGGGTGGTTGGAAATCAAATTGATTTTGGGTTTGGTGTTTCCAAAAGAGAAGGTGTTTATTTGATAGATGAAGAAATCATCCAAAATTTTTCTGTTGGTATAACCATCGGTGATTTGTGGTTTGTTAAAAGAAGAGAAACCTAGGTAGGTATTAATGAAAAAACTAATCTATTTTTTAACTTTAACTGTTTTCTTTTTATGCAGTGTTGAAGCCCAATGTAAAAGAGGTGAAAAGTTAAGAATTACAAATGATGTAGAAATCAAAATTGTTGACTGTAGAGATGCTACCCGTTTAATCTATAATGAGGGTTGGTATCCGTATTCAATTGAATACGAACAAGAAGACAGGTGTCCTCAGCTTTCTAGTAGTTCAGCTGAATATTACAGAGCAGGAAATTGGGAATTAAGTGCTCAGTCTTATTCTGAATTAATGGATTTGAGATGCGATCAATGGAATTCAGAATGGGTGAATATTGATGATGTTTATCTTTATTGGTCAATTACACTACAAAATCTTGGAAAATTTGAAGAATCTGAAAAAGTATTAATCCAAGGATTGGAAGAAATTCCAGAAAATGAATCCTTAATTACAAGACTTGCCTATGCATACAAAAAACAAAATAAGATGGATGAAATGATTATCGAATATGAGCGTTTGATGGATACTGGAACAAGAGATACAGCTTCATTAAAAGATTTAGCAAAAGCATATGGTCAGCAAGGAAGAGTTGATGAGCAAATATCAGTACTTAAGAAAATTTTAAAAATAAATCCAAGCGATACTATAGTTCAGTCTGAATTAGCGAGAGCTTATGAAGATTCAGGAGAGGATCCATTGGAGCTTTTTAAGACAAGGTTTGAAGAAAACCCTGAGAATGCATCTTATGCAATTGAGTATGCGGATAAATTAATGTCAAATAGCGATATTGGTGATGCGATTGAAGTTTTAGAAAATTCCCTTAGCTATAACAGTGAAAATAGTATGATTTACATGACTCTTGGAAAGGCTTACAATGAAAATTCAGATTTTGGTAATGCGGTAGATATCCTTGAAGACTTATTCGATCTAGATAGAAATAATTTTAGAGTTGCAATGCTGATATCAATTAACAGTATTGAAATGGATGATTTTGAATCTGCTTTTGATTGGGCTAGAAAATCTATGAAAATTTCTAAAAATAATGCCGAATCATTGGCACACATGGGAAATCTTTATTATAAAGCTATGCAGTCTTGTAGAGGAGATGCCTTTTCACGATCTGATAAGATTATTGCTTCCTTGGCATATGAATATTTTGTCAAAGCTGAACAAAAAGGTAATTCAAAATACTACAAGCAAAAAAGTTGGCTTGAAGAAAATGAGGTCTTATTTGCATATGCCGATTGGTTTATGACAGATAAAGAAGTTCAGGCGACTGGAAAAGTATCTCCAGTTGGGAGATGTTATGATTGGGTTTCTGAATCTTTAGCTAAACAATCTGATTGGTAATCAATGTCTGTCTTAGAAAAGCAAGACAAAGAAATTTTTGATATTATTGAATCAGAGTTTAATCGTCAAAATGGTTACTTAGAATTAATTGCATCAGAAAACTTTACAAGCAAAGCAGTTCTAGAAGTTGCTGGATCCGTTTTAACAAATAAATATGCGGAAGGATATCCTGGTAAAAGATATTACGGAGGATGTATTCATGTTGACGAGGCAGAAAACCTAGCTATAGAAAGAGCAAAGAAGCTTTTTAAGGCTCAGTACGCGAATGTTCAACCACATTCTGGTTCATCAGCTAATATGGGTGTATTTATGGCGTATTTAGAGCCTGGAGATTGTATTATGGGTCTTGACTTAAGTCATGGAGGTCATTTAACACATGGTTCTAAAGTCAGTTTTTCTGGACAAATCTATAATGCAATTACTTTTGAAGTAAAGAAAGAAACTGGATTAGTTGATTTTGATGATTTACTTAAAAAGGCAAAAGAGTTTAAGCCTAAAATTATTATATGTGGTGCAAGCGCATATCCGAGAACTGTTGAATTTGAAAAATTTAGAGAAGTTGCTGATGAAGTTGGAGCAGTTCTTCATGGAGATATTTGTCACAATTCCGGTATAATTGCTGCTGAGTTACATCCTTCACCATTTCCATTCTGCCATGTAGTATCAACAAGTACTCATAAATCTTTAAGAGGTCCAAGAGGAGGTATCATTCTTCTCGGAGAAGACTATGAAAATACTCTAGGCAAAATCGCACCAAAATCTGGTAGAATAAAGATGATGTCAGAATTAATAGATTCCTCAGTAATGCCTGGAATTCAAGGCGGACCATTGATGCATATTATTGCAGCCAAGGCAGTAGCTTTCAAAGAAGCATTGGAGCCTTCCTTCAAATCATATATTAAAAATGTGCTTGATAATGCGCAATGCTTTGCTAGCGAATTCAAAAGTAAAGGCTATAATTTAGTTTCCGATGGAACAGATACTCATCTAGTATTGATCGATCTACAAAATAAGAATATTTCAGGAAAAGCTGCAGAAATTGCTCTTGATGAAGCAGGAATAACTGTAAATAAAAACATGGTTCCTTTTGATCCGAAAAGTCCTTTTGTAACTAGTGGAATTCGAATTGGCTCCCCTGCTATGACTACAAGAGGTATGGGAGCAGAAGAGGTAAAGGCAATTGTAGATTTAATCGATCAGGTTATAATGAATCATGAAAATAAAGATAAAATTAATATTATTCGCGCTTCAGTAAATGAGCTATGCTCAACTTTCCCCATTTATGAAAAAAATAGTTAAAATTTTATTAACAAAGTTTTTTATATTTTTTTCGATGATATTTCTTAGCAATTGCGCAGTCAATAATAGCATGATGGCAGGTTCGCAAATCGCAGAAATAGCTCTACCGCTTTCTTTCGAGTCGCAGAAAAGAAAAATTCAAAAATATCCCAATAATCAACTGTTTTATTTAAATGCATCAAAAAATAGAATTACATATGCCTATGGAATATTAATGGAAAAAGCAGATAGATTAATTTATGCTGATTATTATAAATCTCGTAAATATTATGCCAAATCTTTAGATCTTTTTGTTATTTCAAGAAATTATCTTATTCAAGCTCTTGAATTAAAGTATGAAAATTTTTCGACATCATTGAAGGACAATAGTCAGATAAATTTTGAAAAAAATGATATTGATTATCTTTATTGGTTGAGCGGATCAATGGCTGGCTCTATTCAAGCCAGTCAGGCAGACCCACAATATCTTGCCGATCTGTCTTCAATAAGATGGCTAATTGAAAATGCTATAAAAGTAGATCCTGATTGGGGTAGTGGCGCTTTGAGCGCTGCAATGATGAGTGTGTATTTGAATGACTTAAGTGGTGATAAAAATTCTGAAAAAAATGCTTTAATGTATTTCGAACTAGCAGAAAGACAGTCAAAAGGTCAAAACGCTTCAATTTATGTAACTCTAGCAGAGAGTTATGCAGTTTCAAAGCAAGATAAAAAATTGTATTTAGAGTTGCTTGATAAAGCTTTAAAAATTGATATAAATGAAGACAAAAATTTAAAACAATCAAATAAATTATCACAATCTCGTGCGAAGTGGTTAAAATCAAGAGTAGATGATTTATTTTATATGTAAATTATTTTAATGTATTATTTCAAAAAAACAATAATCTTTCTTCTATTGATAAGCACTATTTTTTCAAGACCAATAATTATCAAGCTAGCCACAGTGGCACCAGAGGGCACAGAGTACTATAATTTACTCCTTGAGATGGGTCAAAGATGGCAACAAGAAACTAATGGTCAAATTCAATTAAGAATTTATCCAAACGGGGTTGTTGGCGGAGAACGCGATACTATCAGAAAAATGCGAGTTGGTCAAATTCAAGCCTCAGCAATGTCATCTATTGGATTAGCAGAATTGACTGATCAAATTCAAGCCTTTACTTTACCAATGGGTTTTAAAAATTATGGTGAAATTGATCGTGTTAAAGATGCAATGTTTGGAGATATTTCAGAGGGTTTATCTCAGAGCGGTTTTAAACTTCTTTTTCTTGTTGATATCGGTTGGGTTTATTGGTTTTCAACTGAAGAAATTTCTGTACCTCAAGATTTGAAGGATGCAAAAATTTATACTACTGGCGGAGATTATGTGACAGTAGAGCTTTTTAAGAAGTTCGGCTTTAATGCAGTCCCTGTATCAGAAACAGATATTTTAACATCATTGCAAACTGGTATGATAAATAGTATGCAAACTGTTCCTATTTTATCTTTGAGTTCAGGTTGGTCAGCATTAATGCCAAATATGTTAGACCTAAAGTGGGGAGCCTTTGTTGGAGCAGTTATTGTTGATGAAAGAGTTTGGAAAAAAATTAAACCTAAACATCAAAAAATAATGATGGAAATCGCTGAAGATATTGGTAAAAAATATCAAAAAAGTGGAAGAGAAATGGAAAAGAAGGCTATTGATGTTATGCAGCAATACGGTATGAAAATTAAAACTCCTTCAGATGAGGAGATTGCTGTATGGAATGACTTTAAAGACGAGATTACTCCTGATGTTATAGACACATTCTTATCAACTGATATTTACGAAAAAGTTACTTCCGCTATCAATGAATGACTTTATAAATAAAGCAATTGATAGGCTTTGTTTATTCTTATTTTTTATTCTTATATCTTTTCCAATTTTTCAAATAATTAGTAGATATATAGATTTCTTTTCAATTCCAGCTTCCCAAGAAATTGTTCAACATATGACTTTATGGATTGGTTTTGTAGGCGCTATTATCGCTGCAAGATCAAATAAATTACTTTCTGTTGTTAGAGAGCCAGTTTTTAAATCATCAGATTCAAATACATTAGCTCATTTTTTTGTACATGCTTTTTCTGTGACAATTGTTTTTATTTTATCGATCTCTTATCTCAAAATGATTCAGATAGGTATTCAGTATCCAGAGTATATTGCTCCATACATCACCACTTGGTTTGCTCAATCTATCATTCCATTAGGCTTGATATTGATTTGGTATCAAATGATTATTACGAGTAGTTCAAACTTAAAATATAGATTATTGTTAGTTTTTGCTTCTATCGTTTCTGCTATAACTCTTTATTACTGGCAATTTCCTTTAGCAAATCCATTATTATTATGGACCAAAGTTATTTTTGCTTTAGCTTTAGTCGCATTTGGCTTACCAATTTTTATTCTACTAGCTTCACTTTCTATATTTTTCTTTTTGTCTGAACCAACTGATTGGGCAACTAATTTTGATTTAATTTCCACTATCAGTGATAGCGCATATCGAATTGTTGTTTCGCCAACTTTAGCTGCAATTCCAATTTTTACTTTGGCAGGATACATTCTTGCTGAAAGTAATATATCTAAAAGGTTAATTGACTTTTTTAAAGCTAGCGTTGGTTGGCTTCCAGGCTCTACAGTTCTTATCGTAGTTTTATTATGTGCTTTTTTTACAGCTTTGACTGGAGGGTCGGGTGTAACAATACTTGCTTTGGGTGCAATTTTATATCCAATTTTAATTCACGATGGTTATTCAGAGCGATTTTCTTTAGGGATAATAACTACTGCAGGCTCACTAGGTTTACTTTTCCCACCAAGCCTTCCTGCAATAATATATTCCGTTACTGCAGGAATCAATCCATTAGAGCTTTTTAGACAAGCTTTTATACCAGCTATCTTTTTAATGAGCATTATGTTTTTTTATGGCCTTTACAAAAAACCTAAAACTAGCAATAAGCAAAGATTTAATTTTGAAAAGGCGATAATTACAGCACGAATTGCTAGGTGGGAGATAGTAATACCTCTGTTAATTATATTAAGTCTGTTTTCGGGGTTTGCTACTCTAGTTGAGAGTGCAGCTCTTCTAGTTTTATATGTCATGTTAGTTGAAATAATTATTTTTAAAGATATTAGCTTTAAAGATGTACCTAAAATTATTATTAATTGCTCAACTTTGGTTGGGGGAGTTTTAATTATCCTTGGTTTTGCTATGGGTTTTACAGGATATTTGGTAGATGCACAAATTCCTTTAAAAATCCTAAATTTTGTTCAAAGCACAATTACATCAAAAATTGTTTTTTTACTGGCATTGAACATCTTGCTGTTAATAGTTGGATGTTTAATGGACATTTTTTCGGCAATAATTGTTGTAGTACCTTTAATAGCTCCTTTATCGCTATATTTTGGAATAGATCCATTTCATCTTGCAATTATTTTTATAGCTAACTTAGAGCTAGGCTATATTACTCCTCCAGTCGGAATGAATTTATATTTATCATCTTATAGATTTGAAAAAGATATGCCAACAATTTATAATGCTACTTTACCTTTCTTTTTATTAAGATTATTTGGAGTATTTTTAATTACATATATTCCTTTGTTCTTTTACTAAATTATCACTATTTTTTTGGATGAGAAAAAAAAATATACTACTAACTTTAATTTTATTTTCACAATTTTCAATTGCTCAAGGTACAGCCGGGTCTTTATTTCTATCAATTAATCCTGGTGCAAGATCTAGCGGTATGGGCGAAGCTAATATTGGTGTAGCAAATGATTCATATGCTACGTACTATAATCCTGCTGGTTTAACTAACTTGTCAAACAAAGAATTTTCATTAATGCATACTAGCTATTTACCAAACCTTGTCGACGATATGTCATATGATTTTTTAACTTTTGGTATGCCTTTTAAAGAAAATAGTGCAATTGGTGGACATTTTACTTATTTGAACTTGGGTGACCAGACTTCAACGGACATTAATAATACAGACCTAGGTACATTTTCAAGCTATATGTATGCTCTTAACTTATCTTATGCACAAAAAATTGACGAACAATCTTCTTGGGGATTGAATGGAAAATATTTTTTTCAAGAACTTGCAGTTACTGGAGATTATGATGCTTCAAGTTCAAACTTTGCTATTGACGTAGGTTATTTTAGGCATAACGCTTTTGATAATCCTAACCTAAAAATCGGTTTAGTTTTAACGAATATTGGACCAGGAGTATCTTTTCAGGATGGAGAAGAGGATCCACTGCCTACTAAGTTTGGATTGGGATCTTCATTGCTTTTGTTTGAAGGTAAAGGCTTGGCTGCTATTGATTTAAATTACGAAATTAATGATAAGTCAATGGGTACTAATCTTGGCTTTGAATACTCAGTTTCAGAACAAATTTTTTTAAGAGCAGGAATTGTTAGCGACTCTGCTGGAGAGGTTAATTATTCATCTCTTGGCTTTGGATTTAATCTTGAAACAATAGGCTTCGACTTAAGTTATCTATTGGCAGATGAATTTGATCCTCATTCAGATATGTTAAAGTTTTCTTTGAGCGGTTCTTTTTAAAAAAAATAAAATATAAATTTTATAATTTCAAATGAGTTTCATTAGAATAATTGCACTACTTATTATTACTGGATGTGGAATATCAAACCCATTCAATGATGATGTTTCTTATAAAGAAAGATTTGATGAAGGATTAAGATTCTTTGAAGAAGAAAAGTATGTTAAGTCTTCACAGCAGTTTAATATAATCGTCCAGAGGGCATCTCATACGGATTTAGGAGATGATGCACTTTTTTTCTTAGCAGAATCATATTTCAAAAACAAAGATTATGATTTGGCATTAATAGAATACGAAAAGCTTGTTTCTAGAATGGGTTTTAGTCCATATATAGAAAAATCCAGATGGAGAATATGTGAATCATTAACATATCTCTCTCCAAATTATTATCACGATCAGGAGTCAAGTCTTAAAGCGTTATCTCAAATTCAAGAATTTATTGACGACTTCCCTTTATCGGATTTTTCAAAGGATGCCAGTTTATTGCTAAATAGCTTAAGAGCAAGATTAGCAATGAAGGCTATGGAAACTGGAAAATTATACGTTAAATTAAAAGCATATGATTCTGCAATAGTATCATATAAAAATGTTATTAATCAATATTATGATACAGTTTTTTTTAAGGATGCAAATTTAGAAATTATTAAATGCTATATGTTATTAGGGCAACAAGATAATGCTAAAACATTTCTTTCAAATCTTGAAAAGAGTGATAAGTCAGTTATGACTGATTCTTTCATAGAAGAGGCATTAAGTATTATAGGTTCAAGTTCCTAAAAGGAGATTAGGATGAAAACATGTATATTTGGCGGAACATTTGATCCCCCTCACATTGGCCATCTTTTAATAGCTCAAACTATTATTGAATCAGAAAATTTTGAAAGACTCATTTTTTTACCAGCCTTCTTATCGCCTGTAAAACAAGGAAGAAAAATCTCACCTCCAGAAAAAAGACTTAAAATGTTAAATATGGCTCTTTTAAATAATGATAATTTTGAAATATCAGACTTTGATATAAAAAAAGAGAATATTAGCTATACAATTGATTCGATTAAGTATTTTAGCAAAGAATTGAATATTGATAAAAAAGACCTTTATTTTTTAATGGGTAGTGATACCTTGATGGATTTCCATAATTGGAAAGAACCTAAAGGAATTCTTGATTTATGTAATATTGTAGTTGCAACTCGACCAGGTTTTACTCCAAGCAATATTCCTCAATGGGTACTAGATCGAGTTCATTTTGCAAATATTCCTCAGTTTGAAATTTCTTCGACGAATATAAGAGCTAGATGGAGGGATGGTAAAACTATTCGATATATGGTAACAAAAGAAGTTTGGGATTATATCAACAAAGACGGTTTATATTGATGTTGAGTAGTATATTTTTTTTAATATTAGGTTCAATGGGTCTATATTTCGGCTCCGAATGGTTAATTGATGGAGCAAAGGCTTTAGCAAAAAAAATAAAAGTTTCGGATTTAGTTATTGGTTTAACTATTGTGTCAATTGGTACTTCATTCCCAGAGCTTGTAGTTGGTTTAATAAGTGCTTTTCAAGGCTACACTGATTTTGTCGTTGGAAATGTTTTAGGTTCTAATATTGCAAATATTGGACTAGCAATTGGTCTACCTGCATTTTTCTATAAAATTGACTTTAATTTAAAGGGAGCAACTGCTCCGTTTGTTTACAATTTATTAGCATGTATTATGTTGCATATTTTTTTACAGGATAATTTAATTTCTTTTGTAGAGGCACAAGCTTTAATCCTAGTTTTCTTTGTTTATATTATAGCAAGTTTTTTGAGGCCAAATATTACTTCATGCGATGGAGAGCTTGAGATTGAAGAAGATTTGTGTTTAAAAAAAGCAGTTGGAAGAATTGTTGCTGGATCAGCCATGTTATATTACGGATCTTTATTGTTTGTAGATAATGGAGCGATTCCTCTTGTTGAAGTTTTTGGTTTCTCTGAAAAAGCCATAGGTATGACTGTGGTTGCAATCGGAACATCATTACCTGAGCTTTTTGTAACTTTGATGGCTCTTTCGAAGAAAGAAGTAGGAATTTCATTAGGAAATATTATTGGATCAAATATTTTCAATATTCTCTTTGTTTTAGCCACTATAGCGCTTGTCACTCCTCTTCAAACATCAAATGTAGTTTTTGAATTAGTACTTGGCGTTGGTTTTTTATTATCTTTAATGCTATTCATTTATTTGTATAATGGTCTAAATAGAATGACAGCTGCTTTCTTGTTTGTTGGATATATAACTTTCCTCTATTTACAGTTTTATGGTTGAATTAAAGAATACTTCATTTAACTACTCTAAACAGTCGGGTATTTATGATATCAATCTCACCATAAACGAAGATGAGTTTTGTTTTCTTGTAGGGCCAACAGGTTCAGGAAAAACAAGTCTGTTAAAATTAATGTATTTTGATATGTTTCCTTCCAAAGGAGAAATTGATATACTAGGATTCAATTCTAAAAAAATAAAACAAAAAAGCGTTCACAAGCTAAGGAAAAAAATCGGAGTCATTTTTCAAGATTATAAACTTCTCCAGGAAAGAACTATTTATGAAAATATTTCATTACCTTTACATATAAACGGTGCAGGAAGAGCAAGCATTAAAGAAGGTGTAAGCGAGGCGCTTGAATTAACTGATTTATCAGATTTTCAAAATAAGTATCCACATCAATTATCTGGCGGAGAACAACAAAGAGTGTGCATTGCAAGAGCTATTGTAAAAAATCCAGAGATAATTTTAGCAGATGAGCCAACTGGAAATCTTGATCCTACAGCAGCTCATAAAATTCTAAAAATACTAGAACAAATCAACAAAGAGGGCACTTCCGTAATTATGGCAACTCATAATTACAAATTAATAGCTGAAAAAGATTACCGTATCATAGAGCTAAAAGAAGGAAGATTAATTAGCGTATGATAGATCAATTTGCATTTTTAATTTCAGAGGGTTTTAAGAATTTTTTTAGAAATAAATTAGCTAGCTTTCTTTGTATTGTTACAATTTTTATTAACTTTTCAATATTAGGATCTTTATTTGTAGTTGGTTTTAACACTAATTCTTTAATTGATTTTTTTAGATCAAAATATACTTTTGAAATTTTCTTAGAAAATAATACGGAAGCTAGCTCATATGAATCATTGGTGGATGATCTTAGAGCTAATGAAATTGTATCAAATATCAAGATAATAGATAAGGATGAATCAGCTAAGATTTTTGAACAAGAATTTGGTGAAAACGTTGTTGAAATGCTCGGATATAATCCGTTACCTTTGTCTGTTAAAGTTTTTCTTAGTGAGAAAGATTTTAAATTTGAAAAAGTAGATTCATTAATTAGCTCAATCGAAAAAATAGATTTTGTTGATGAGATAGAATACAGAGGAAAGTATATTAATCAAGTGGAAGACAGAATCAACCTTGCAATTTTTATTTTTCTAATTTTTGTAATTGCTATAATTTTTCTGTCAATTCAAATTATTTCAAATACAGTTAAACTTTCTATGTCGAGTAGAAAAGAATTCATTAATATTTTAAAATATAATGGTGCCTCACAATTATTTATAAAGGTACCTTTCTATATTGAAAGCTTTTTACAGTCGATAGTTGGAGGACTTTTAGCTTTTATTTTTGTTAAATATATTTTTATTGCCTTTAATTCCTATTTTGATATAAGTGTAAAATTAGATGAATTTTTATGGATTTGGATTATTGGATTTTCAATATTTATCGGCCTATATTCATCTAGTCAATCAATGAAGAAAAATTTAAATGAATAAAAAAAACAAAAACGGCGTAAAAGCTCCAAAAAAAGCTTCCGCTAATAAAAAGCCTACTAAGAAAGATTTAGAGCTTGCTATAGCAAGTTTTGAGGACAAGCAATTACGTTTAAAGGCAGAATTTGATAATTTTAGAAAAAGAAAAGAATCTGAAATTTCTTCGATTCTAAAATACGAGGGTAAAAATTTTATTTTAGATTTTTTATCAGTATTAGATAACATTTCAAGGGGAATTGAATCTTATAAAGATAACGAATCAAAGAAAGCTTTAAGTATGGTTAAGAATGATTTCCTTAAAAGATTAGAATCTAATAAGGTAAAACCTTTTGGCAAAGTAGGGGAAAAATTTGATCCTGAACAACATGAAGCCTTAACTACAAAAAATGATCAAAAAATTGATGATGATACGATTATTGAGGTATATGAATCTGGATATATGTACAAAGATTTAATTATTAGACATGCAAAAGTTGTGGTAAACAAGCATGTCTGATTTTTATGATATTTTAGGCGTATCTAAATCTGCTAACGCTAATGAAATAAAAAGAGCATATCGAAAAATAGCTATGAAATTTCATCCAGATAGAAATCCAGATAATAAAGAGGCTGAAAAGAAATTTAAAGAGGCAGCAGAAGCATATTCGGTCCTTAGCGATGAGGGCAAAAAGAGACAATATGACCAATTTGGACATTCAGCATACAACAATATGGGCGGTCAGTCAGGTTTCAACTCAATGAATATGGATGATATTTTTAATCAGTTTGGTGATATCTTTGGTGGAAATAATCCATTTGAATCTTTTTTTGGAGGAGGAAGAACTTCTGCTAGGGCACGAGCTGGAGCAGATTTAAAAGTCAAAATAAACGTATCATACAAAGAGATTGTAAATGGCGGTGAAAAGAAAATTAAAATAAAAAAAATGAAACCTGCTGATGGTTTAACATTTTCAGCATGTTCAATGTGTGGAGGCTCAGGTCAGGTAACAAAGGTGACTAATTCTTTTCTTGGACAAATGAGATCCTCCTCAATTTGTCCTCAGTGTAGGGGATATGGAAAGCAGCCCACTAATATTCCTAGTGGCGCTAATAGAGATGGAATGATATCAGTCGAAGAAACTTTGAAAATCAAAATCCCATCAGGCGTTGAAGATGGTAATTATATGACTTTGGAGAGACAAGGCAGTGAAGATTTAAATGGTAAAGCTGGAGATTTGTATGTTTTTTTTGAAGAAGAGAATCATAAGCATTTTTCTAGATATGGAAATGATGTACTCTTGCAAATTGTGCTAGGTTATTCTCAAGCTGTTTTTGGCGATAAAATTGATATACCTACCATTGAAGGTACTGCTAAGCTTAAAGTCCCTTCAGGGATTCAACCGGGTCAAATATTGAGAGTTAAAGGAAAAGGATTTCCTTTAATGGGAAGCTCAAGGAGAGGAGATCAGTTGGTAAAAATTCAGATTGATGTTCCATCAAAAATGAATAGGGATGAAAAAAAGTCAACAGAAGACCTTTTAAAGATTCATAAAAATAAAGAAATTAAACTTCAAAGATTTGAGGATTAATATATTGCTATAATGATGAATTATTGTAAATTCGGTGGAGCCAAAAATGAATAAAGCAAAACAAAAATTTTTTAACGACTATCTTGAAGTGATAACCTTTTTCATTTTTATTTTAACTCTGCTTGTAATTTTTATTCCTAGTCTTATTTGGGAAGAGGAAGATATGTACAAAAATGAAAGTCGTTACCGCATGCAAACCGTTTATAATGTAGAGAATTTTCACAATATTTTAACTGGTAGTTATGAACCAGATGGAAAAAAAGCAGTAACTCTAGTTAATGCTGTTAGAGATTCTGTAATGGCAGACTCTACATTCCTTGGAGAACAAACTATTAAATTAAATGGTGAATCATTTTTAGTTGATGTTCCTAAGGGATTTGACGTTGAGTATGATACAACTTTTGGATTGAGAAGAGTTTCTAAAGAGACAATAGTTGATACTACAGTCACAATATTAATGATGTCAGAAGAGACCGGCATGGAAGATACAGTTTATGTACAAAAGAAAAATCTTTTCAATGTAAAACAGGACCCGCTTTTTATGGGTGTTGTTTCTGAAAATACATTTGAAAGAGTTGAAACAGTTTCTTATTTCGATAGAAGCTTTAGAAAGGAAACTAGTCCTTACAATTTTGCTTTTCTTCCTGATGACACTCAGTTCTTTTGTCCATTAACAGGTGATCCTTATATTATTGAAATCAATGATGAAGGTAATTCTGTTCGAGTTTCTAGCCCAATCCGTTCTTATCGCGATAATAGATATGGATTTTTTGCACTCAAAACAAGAAGTCATGGATATATTATTGATGGAACTAGAAGTTGGGATAATTAGTTGATTGATTTACTTCTTAATAGATAATAATTCACTATCTGTCTACAATCATTCAACCAATAAACAGAGTTTTACTTTAGCTGATAAAGTAAAATTTAATACCCCTTTGTCAAAAATTCTTAATAAATCAAAAAAGCTTAATTCTGTTATCGCAAGATCTCTAGATAAGATCAGCGAAAAAGTAGCTTTGACTAACAATAGAGTATCTATTGTTGTTGATGATAGTCTTTTAAGTCACTCTATAGTAATAAAGTCAAAGAAATATAAAACTATCAACGATCAGCTTAAAAAAGAGGCTTTTTTAAAATGGGGAGATGCAGTAGAGAATCTATATTTTATTTCTGAAGAGAAAAAATCCCCAAAAAATGTGTATCATTCCATAGCTATCCATCATTTTTTAAGAGAAAAGATTAAGTTAAACTTCAATAATTTTGGAATGAATATTGCCTATTTAGTTCCTCTTTCTTCTGTTTTAACCGCAGGGCTTAAGACCTCTCAATTTGCAACAATTAAGAATGGTAAAAAATTCACATTTTTTACTAATTCAAAAAAAGGATTTATGTTTTTTAAAGCAAATTTTTCTGGAGAAAATAAAAGTTTTGAAAAAATTATAGGCTTATTAGATATCCCAAAAATAAAGCTTAAGGATTTAGACAAAAATAGTTTAAGATTTATATTTTTTAATAGGTTAAAGATTGTTGAATATTTAGATAATTTTATATCAAAGGATGTTCCTCTATTAAACTTTGTTGAATCTAGTAGAGCTCAAATTATAGGTGGCAAAAATAACTCAATAAAAAAAACATATAATCCATCAAATGATGGTTTTGATTATACTAACCTTATCAAGAATGTCTCTTCGTTTATCATATCTATACTTTTTCTTACTTTTGTAATTTTATTTTTTTCTGATTATAAATTTTTAGATACATCAGAACAGCTTAATGTTCAAAATACTCAAGAATTGAAAAAAATATTATCACCAAGGGAAGTTGAATTAAACACTTCTTTAAAGGTGATAAATAAGCTAGAGTTTGTATTAAGTGGTAATACTAAATTCAATGACTTTATTGTCACTGATGACATTTTCGAAGTCAATAATCAAGAAGTAGACTTTGATAAAAATATATCTGCAATCCACAGTAATATTAGCACAAGCTTTAATGATTTATTAATTAAATTATTTGAGATAGATAGTAACTGCAAGTTCAAAGTATTTAATACAATACTCGAAAATAAAGATGTCAAAAATCTTGTTCTAAGGTTTGAAAATAAAGATAGTGTTTTAGATGTCGTTCACGAAATTAAGAACTTTAATAATGTGTTTCTAAGAAAAGCAAGTTTCATTAATGATGAGACAAGCTTGCATTTATACCTTACTATCATTGAGCCATGAAGATTAACTCTGGTGCTTTCAAGAACGTTTCATTAGATATTCAAAAGAATGCCCACTTTAGACCAACAACCGCTATTTGTAGAAAAAGTATTTTTGATACAATTTGTCCATTGAAAGAAAAATCGTTTTTAGATATTTTTTCAGGGTCAGGAATGATTGGTTTTGAAGCTGCAAGCAGGGGGGCTAAAGATGTTTCATTTGTAGAAATAAATAAAAAATATCTAAATCAAATTATTGAAAACTCCAAAAAATTGGATTACGATCAATTTACTTTTCTAAGAAGAGATGCTCAGCGTTTTATAAAAAAATGTGATAGCTTTGATATTATTTTTTCGGACCCTCCATATGGTATATATAATTTGAACCTTTTTGTAGAAAATGCACTTAAAAAAATCAAAAAGGGTGGATTCTTAATAGTTGAATGCTCTGCAAAGGAATCGCTTGAAGGATACGATAAAATTGCTAAATTTGGGGAAACAAATTTAGTGTATTGGAAAGTATGAAAAGAATAATATACCCAGGAACTTTTGACCCAATTCATTACGGTCATATTGATATAGCTAGGCGGGCATCTAGGTTGTTTGACGAGGTGTATATTTGCGTTTCAGATAACCAACATAAAAATCCTCTTTTTTCCCACAAAGAAAGAGTAAAAATGATTGAAGAATGTACAAGCGATTTAGATAATGTATCTGCTTATTCAAATCCAAATAATTTAGTAGTTAATTTTGCGGACAACAAAGATGCAATTGCAATAATTCGCGGTTTGAGACATGTAAGTGATTTTGAGCTAGAGTTTCAGATGGCAAATGTTAATCATGGAATTAATCCTGAAATATCAACTATTCTAATGGTTTCAAATGAAAGATTTCTTCACTTAAATTCGAGTATTATTAGAGAGTTAGCTGAATACAAAACAAATTTATCTAAATTTGTTCCAAAAAGTGTAGAAGAAAGATTAATAGAAAAATTTAAAGGAAAGTAATGCCAGAAAAAATTCAAATTAAAGACAATAAAATTATTGTTCCAGATAATCCAATAATACCTTTTATCGAAGGAGATGGAATTGGTCCAGATATCTGGGCAGCATCGCAGCGCGTAATCGATGCTGCTATCGAGCATGCATATCATGGTGCGAGAAAAATTGAATGGCTGGAAGTTCTTTGTGGAGAAAAATCTTTTAATGATACTGGTGAATGGCTCCCAGAAAAAACGTTGGATATATTAAGATCTCATTTAGTTGGAATTAAAGGACCTTTAACCACACCAATTGGAGGGGGAATTAGATCTTTAAATGTTGCTTTAAGAAAAGAGTTAGATTTATATGCATGTGTTCGTCCAGTTAGATGGTTTAGAGGTACTCCTGCAGCTATCCTTAATCCTAAAAGAGTAGATTTTGTTTTATTTAGGGAAAATACAGAAGATGTGTATGCAGGTATTGAATTTGAGAATGGCAGCGATGAATCCAAAAAAATTATTGAGTTGATGGAGGAATTTGGACAATCTAAGAAAATTAGATTTCCCGAAACAAGCTCCTTTGGTTTAAAGCCTATTTCAAAAGAAGGTTCAATTAGGTTGTTTGATGCTGCTTTAAAGTATGCTTTAGATAATAATAGACGATCTGTTACAATTGTTCATAAAGGTAATATTATGAAGTTTACAGAAGGCTATTTTAAAAAATGGACCTATGCTCATGCTGAAGAGAATTATTCCGATAAAGTATTTACTTGGGCACAGTATGATAAAATTCAAGAAGATAATGGTACTGATGCGGCTAATACAGCTCAAAAGAAAGCAATTAGAGAAGGAAAAATCATTATCAAGGATGTGATTGCAGATGCATTTTTGCAGCAAATTCTTCTAAGGCCTGACGAGTATGATGTAATTGCTACAATGAATCTTAATGGTGATTATTTATCAGATTCTGCAGCAGCTGCAGTCGGAGGAATTGGAATTGCTCCAGGAGCAAATATTAATTATAAATCCGGACATGCTATCTTTGAAGCTACACATGGAACAGCACCAAAATATGCTGGTCAAGATAAAGTGAATCCATCATCAGTAATCTTGTCAGCGGTTATGATGTTAAACTATATGGGTTGGAAAGAAGCAGCTGAAGTCATTGAATATGGTCTTGAAAAAGCTATTTTTAATAAAAAGGTTACTTATGATTTTCATCGTTTAATGGAAAATGCCACTTTACTAAAATGCTCAGAATTTGGCGATGAAATTATTAGCAAGTTTTAATTCTTTATTATGTTTATCGATTATGCAAAAATTGAGTTGCAAGCTGGCAACGGTGGCAATGGCGCTGTAGCTTTTCATAGAGAAAAGTATATTGATAAAGGTGGGCCTAGCGGTGGAGACGGTGGTCGTGGAGGTAATATCGTGTTTCAGACAAACACTAACCTTCATACATTGCAAGACATTCGTTACAAAAGAATGTATAAGGCAAAAAATGGACAATCAGGTGGCTCTAATAAACGTACCGGTAAGTCTGGTGAAGATCTAATAATTCAAGTACCCTGTGGCACTATAATTAAGAACATAGAATCAAAATCGATTATAAAAGATTTAGTTAATGAAGACGAGTCTCATGTTATTTGCGAAGGTGGAATAGGAGGTAAGGGTAATTTTCATTTTAAGTCCTCTACGCAACAAACTCCACGTTTTGCTCAAGAGGGCATTAAAGGTCAAACATTATTGATTGAGTTAGAGCTTAAAGTGTTAGCGGATGTAGGGCTAGTAGGCCTTCCCAATGCAGGAAAGTCCACTTTGCTATCTGTAATGACCACAGCAAAACCTAAGATCGCCGATTATCCATTTACTACTTTACAACCTCATTTGGGAATTGTTAAGTATGGTGAATATCAATCTTTTGTTATGGCTGATATCCCTGGGTTGATTGAAGGGGCAAGCAAAGGGAAAGGTTTGGGTCATCAATTTTTAAAACACATAGAACGAAATAAGATTTTACTTTTTTTAATAGATGTAGAAGAGAGAAATCCAAACGAAGTTTATAACCAATTGTTGGATGAGCTTGTTAATTTTAATAAAGATTTACTGGATAAAGATAGGATAGTTGTCAGAACTAAAATTGATACTGTATCAGAAGATGTAGATAAACGATGGAATTCGTTTTCTGAAGAATTTATTGACATATCATCTGTTTCTAATATTGGATTGAATTCTTTAAAAGATAAGCTTGTATTTTTTCTGTCGGCTTAATAGTATTCCTATTGTAAATTTGAAAGCTTGGAGAGGTGGCTGAGTGGCTGAAAGCGGCACCCTGCTAAGGTGTTATACTCGTAAGGGTATCGAGGGTTCGAATCCC
>MDTC01024083.1_pt1 | contig 32108 bp, 15 predicted proteins | sample 811181 | NCBI WGS metagenome assembly MDTC01 (sample SAMN05326644, study PRJNA326480) | marine metagenome | isolation source: seawater | place: Pacific Ocean: North | collected 2011
GTAAAAGATCAGGTCATCCTCAAATTGTGGAAAATCCTGATCTTGCTAACGACCCAGTAATTGCAACAGATATTGCAGTTGCATATCTTGCATCAAAAAAAATTGATTGGGGCAGCAGTAGTTTGAGCAGTCTTGCTAAACAGTTTGAAAGAGCAGTAGGATATGCAAAAAAATCCACCGAAACTCCTAGACGACAAAAAACAGGTAGCGGATATTTGTACAAATTAGTCAACGGAGAAATACCAAGGCTATCAAGTTTAACATTAGAACCAGATGGTACAAACGTAAAAGCAGAACCTCTACCTCCAGTTAACACCAACAAACAAGAGGTAAAAGGAGCAAGGTAAATAATATTATGAGCACAAAAGAAAAACAGTTATACAAACAAATTGAAGTAAAAGGAACAGGAACTAGTACACAATATGGTGTATCTAGTCGTGCTTATAGAGGTATATCTACTGTAAATCCAGAAAACAGTGAAACAGTGCTTTATGATCTTGCTTTGATTAAACAAGATATTTTAAACCATTTTCATATACGTCAAGGCGAAAAATTATCAGATCCAGAATTTGGAACTATTATTTGGGACGTATTATTTGATCCTCTTACAGAACAACTTAAAGAAGCAATAGTAGAAAATGTTACACAAATAGTAAATTATGATCCAAGGGTGCAAGTTACAAATGTAAGTATAGATCAGTATGAGAGTGGATTACAAATTGAAATAGATTTATCATATCTACCTTATAACATATCAGAAAATTTACGTTTACAATTTGACCAAAACGCTGGTTTTTTAGGCTAAAATAAAGTACGCACTTTTCCAATCATAATAAATACTGTATAGAACAAGGAAGCAAATATGTCGTCAACAGATAGACAAAATAGATTACTTGTAGCAGAAGACTGGAAACGTGTCTATCAGAGCTACAGAAATGCAGATTTTCAAAGTTATGATTTTGACAATCTTCGCCGTACAATGATTAACTACCTCAGAGAAAATTATCCTGAGGATTTTAACGATTACATAGAGTCTAGTGAATACATTGCACTTATTGATCTAATTGCGTACCTAGGACAAAATCTTGCATTCCGCACAGATCTCAACGCTAGAGAAAATTTCCTTGAACTTGCAGAGCGTAGAGAAAGTGTATTGCGTCTTGCACGTTTGCTTTCATATAATCCTAAGCGTAATCAAACAGCAAATGGACTTTTAAAAGTTGAAAGTATATCAACTACTGAAGAAATACTAGATAGTAATAACACAAATTTAGAAAACCAAACCATTCTTTGGAATGACCCATCAAATCCAGATTGGTATGAGCAGTTTATTCTTGTAATGAATGCAGGACTTCCAGTCAACGGAACTTTTGGTCGTCCGTTTAAAAAAGATACAATAGCAGGTGTTCCAACAGAACAGTATAGATTTAATAGTACCAACCAAGATGTTCCTGTGTTTAGTTTTAATAAAGCAGTGAGTGGTAGCAACAATAGATTTGAAATCGTCAGCACAGATATAGGCGATGGCGTCATTGAAGAAGAAGCACCCTTTCCGGGCAACAACTTTGCTATGTTATATAGAAATGACGGCAGAGGTAATGGAAGCACAAATACAGGATTTTTTAGTCACTTCCGTCAAGGTGCACTAGATCAAGGTCCTTTTACAATCACAAATCCAACAACTAATCAAGTAGTTGCTATTGATGCTGTAAATGTAAATGATACAGATGTATGGCTTTACAAATTAGATTCTAATGGACAAGAAGTAGAACTTTGGACAAAAGTTGCGGCTACTGAAGGCAACAATGTCATCTATAACAGTTTAAACAAAAGTGTAAGAAATTTCTACAGTGTGCTTACTAGAGTTGAAGATAGAATATCTATTGTTTTTTCAGATGGTGTATTTGGTAACCTACCTAAAGGAACATTTAGAACTTACTACAGAAGCAGTAAAAATCAGCGTATGGTCATTACACCAGATGAAATGAAGGGTATTAGTATAAAAGTTCCTTATGTTTCTAGGTCAGGTAGTGTTGAAACATTAACTTTTATATTTTCATTACAGTATACAGTTGACAATGCTACAGTAAGCGAAACAAGTGAAAGTATTAAGAATAATGCTCCGGCAACTTATTACACACAAAACAGAATGATTACTGCTGAAGATTATCAAATTGTTCCGTTAACAGTTTCACAAGAAATTGTTAAAACAAAAAGTGTCAATAGAACCGCAAGTGGCATTTCAAGATATTTTGATTTACTAGATGCTACAGGAAAATACAGTAAAACTAATATGTTTGCAACTGACGGTGTAATTTATAAAGACTTTGTAAATTCAAAAGCCACGTTTACATTTAGCAATACAACAGATATAAGTGGTGCAATCAACAACACAATACAACCTATATTAAGAAGTACACTTATAAAAAACTTTTATTCAAATACGTTTCCAAAAATTGATGTAACAGATCTTAACATAATTTGGAAGCAACAGACAAACGAAACAAACACCGCTACTGGAATTTTTGAAAGTACAGCAGGTGTCAAGATACAATTAGGTACTTTTACAACTTCAACCCTACAGTTTGTAAAACCAGGTTCTCTAGTAAAATTTATAGCTCCAACAGGACAGCATTTTATGGGCGACGGTTTAATGAACGGTGCGGCTGATCATCCTGATTCTGTTACATATAGATGGACGAAAATTATAAGTGTTGAAGGAGATGGTACTACTGTAAATGATGACGGCATTGGAGCAGTGCAATTTAATGATATAATACCTTCAAATGCACAACTAGTTGAAATCAAACCATTTATTCCATCAGAAATCACTGATGAAGTGCAAACACAAATTATTGACCAAGTGTCTGCATATAACGCATTTGGCTTACGGTTTGACAGAACTAGTGGAGAATGGAAACTAATCACTGAAGAAAATTTACGTTTGAATACAGATTTCAGTATAGGTAAAACAGGTGATGTGTCTGGAAATAAGCTAGATGCTAGTTGGCTATTATTATTTCAAACAGACGGAGAAAAATACACAATCACATATCGTGGTAGTAGGTATATATTTGAAAGTGATGAAGAAGTAAAATTCTATTATGATTCAAGTGATAAAATTTACAATAATCTTACAGGAAAAACAATAAAAGATAAAATTAGCGTTTTAAGCATCAACAAGCAACCTGATAGTACAGATAGTTTTACAGTTGATTTTGATTGGGAAATAAAAGAAGAATTTAGAGATGCAGAAGGATACGTAAATTCAAAGAAAATACAGGTAAGTTTCTTTGATTCAGATGACGACGGCGTAGTTGACGATCCGCAAATATTTGACGAGATAGTAGATGAAACTACAAATCCTTTAGAAAAATTTATATTTTTACGTAAGTTAAAATCTGCAGACGGAGTTGAAGATTTTAATTATGTCAGTAACAATGTTTTAAAAATACAAATAAAGCAAAATCAAACTTCTGTTGGAGCATATAGTGCTTATGATGATGGACAAGTTTTTTATCTTGTAGACGAAAATGTTTTTAAAATACTTGATAAAACTACAAGCACATTAAACCTAACAGATGAATATAAAGCACAAGTCGGACGAGATACTTTAAAGTTTCATTATGTCCATGCAGCTGATGCAAGTACACGCATCGATCCTAGTGCTAGTAACATTGTTGATACATACATACTTACAAGGAGTTTTGATACATCTTTTAGACAATGGTTAGATAACACAATAGACACAAAGCCATTACCACCTAGTAGTGATGCTTTATTTCAAAATTTTGGTAGTAAGTTAAATGAAGTAAAATCTATAAGCGATGAGATAATTTATCATCCTGTAAAATATAAAGTATTGTTTGGCGATAAAGCGAGTAGTGATTTGCAAGCACAATTTAAATTAGTAAAAAATCCTGACAAGGTGCTTAATGACAACGATGTAAAGTCTAGAGTCATTAGTGCAATTAATGAATTCTTTAGTTTAGAAAATTGGGACTTTGGCGAGACATTTTATTTCAGTGAACTCAGTGCTTATGTAATGAATCAGCTTGCTCCCGACTTAACAACATTTGTAATTGTACCTCAAGATGATACACAAACATTTGGTAGTTTGTATGAAATTAAATCTGAGAGTGATGAAATATTCATAAGCGGAGCTCAGGTGACTGATATTGATATTATTGATGCAATTACAGCAAGTAGGCTTAAAGCTGCAGGAAGCGTTGTAACAGAAAGTAATGTTTCAAATACAGGAATTACAAGTGCAACAACTTCAACATCAACTGCTTCTACAGGAAGCACATATAGAACTATAAGCAGTAGTAGCAGTAGTAGCAGTAGCAGTAGTTCAAGTAGTAGTTCAAGCAGTAGTTCAAGTAGTAGCGGTGGAGGAGGATCATCTAGCGGTGGCGGCGGCTCTTCCGGCGGCGGAGGATATAGTTACTAATGGCTTACAATGATAACCAAAATGATCCGGCATTACCGGCGGATGGTCCTGTAAAACGTTCTAGCATAAATCATCTACCTAAATATTTTAGATCACGTTATAATAGAAAATTTCTAAGCGCCACTTTTGACCAAATGATTCAGCCAGGAGTAGCTGAAAAGGTTAATGGGTACTATGGAAGAAAAATTACTGATGCTTATAAAGCCGACGACAATTATATAGGTGACGTGTCCACCCAACGAGAAGACTATCAGTTTGAACCTGCAAGTTTAATTAGAGATAATTTAGGAAATATTAATTATTACAAAGACTATAATGATTTTATAAATCAAATAGGAAATTTTAACGGCGAGAATACAAATCACTCCAAACTAAATGCACAGGAATACTATTCCTGGGATCCACACATTGACTGGGATAAATTTGTAAACTTTAGAGAATATTATTGGTTACCTACAGGACCTCAAAGTGTACCTGTAGCAGGACAGACAATTGATGTAATCAGCACATACACTGTCACAGCACAAGATAATTTAGATAACAAATCGTATATATTTTCACCTGATGGAAAAACTCCTAATCCTACATTAAAATTATATAGGGGAATAACATATAGATTTGAAATCGATGCTCCTGGACTACCTATTGTGTTCAGAACCAAGCGTGTTGAAGATCCTAGCTATAATATAATTCAAGATTCTTCTGATGCTACAGATAATGGCATTATAGAGTTTAGATTAGATCAAAACACACCTGACGTAATTTATTACATGAGTGCAAATGATCCTGGAAGTAGCGGAGTTATAGAAGTTTACAATATTGAAGAAGCTACAAAAATTGATGTTGATGCAGAAGTAGTAGGCAAAAAAACTTATAAAACTGGTAACGGATTTGAGCTTTCAAATGGAATGAAAATTTATTTTATTGGTAATGTATCTCCAAGTTCATATTCTGAGGGCGAATATTACGTAGAAGGAGTTGGCGATGCTATAAAACTAGTAAAAGAGGATAGCCTAGATGTACCAACCACATTTACAGCAAATATTACAAATCCATTTGACCAAGGAGCATTTGATAGATTACCATTTGGACAAAGCATAGGTTATCCTTTAACAAGAGATTATGTTGTTATTAATAGAAGTGCAATCGACGGAAACTTATGGAGCAGATATAACCGTTGGTTCCATAGAGATGTTATTGAGAAAAGTGCAGAAATTAACAATCAACCTGTAAGTGTTGATCAAACAAATAGAGCAAGCAGACCAATTATTGAATTTGAAGCAGGTATAAAGTTATTTAATTTTGGTACTAAAAATAAACAAGATGTAGACTTGGTTGATGTTTTTACAAGTGACGTAAGATCTGTTATAGAAGGATCAGTTGGTTATAATATTGACAATATAGATTTATCAGAAGGAATGAGAATCCTTTTCTTAGGAGATAATGACGAACGAGTTTACGGAAAAATATTCAAAGTAAAATTTATTGTGTTTAATAATAAAACACAAATAGCATTAGTTGATGAAACAGATACAGATGCAATAGTCAATGAAACTGTGTTAGTGAGACAAGGCGATACATATAAAGGAAAGATGTTTTATTTTAATGGCACTGAATGGAAAAACGGCCAAGATAAAACTGATGTAAATGTAAGTCCGTTATTTGATTTATTTGACAAAGATGGAATAAGTTACGGGGATAAAACTGTATATGAAGCAACTAATTTTTTAGGAAATAAAATATTTTCATATAAGCAAGGTAGCGGAGTAAATGATACAGAATTAGGATTTCCATTATCTTACAGGAACATCACCAACAGCGGAGATATTTTATTTGACTTTGATCTTTTAGGACAAACTTTCACGTACCAAACTCAAAATTCTTTGTTAGACGTAAAATCTGATATTACGTTTTTAAAGAAGTTTAGTGACATCGAGACCTTCAGTTATCAGACTGGTTACAAAAAAGCAAAAACTCTTAGCACACAAAAAGTACTACGTCAATATGTGTATGATGGAACGCAAACCGAATTTGACATAGACATGTATTACCAAAGTGCAAATTTAAATGACTTATGGTTAAGGGTTTATAAAAATAATATTATACAAAAAGAAGGAATTGATTTTACTACTACACAAAATGTAAATAATGTAAAACAAATTGTTTTTACAAATACATTAAATGTAAATGACATAGTATTAATTAAAACAAAATCATCTGCAGATAAAAATAAAAATGGAAATTATGAATTTCCTATAAATTTTGAAAGAAATCCTCTAAATAAAAATGTTACAGAATTTACTCTAGGAGAAGTAAATGATCATGTAAGCACTATTGTCGAAGAAGTAGACAATTTTGACGGTTTTTATCCTGGTAAAAGCAATCTACGTGATTTAGGTAATGTTACTAATTACGGTAACAGATTTGTTAAGCATAGCGGATTAATAAATCATTCTTTATATCATTTAACAAATGTAGAAAGCAATATTATAAATTCAATTTTGTTTTCAAGAAAAGAGTACGGAAAGTTTAAACGTAGATTTATACAAGTTGCAGACACATTAGGTTTCGAAGGAGATATTAAAACACATGTTGATTTAATATTTGCAGAAATAAACAAAAGTAAAACAGAAACACAACCGTTTTTCTTTAGTGATATGGTTCCATTAGGAGCTTCAAAAGAATTAAGGTATGAAATAGAAGATCCCAATAACCAGTTCTTTGCCTTGTCAAGAGTATTTGATAAAACAATGCTTGACAAAAAGGCAGTTACAGTTTATTTAAATGGTATACAACTTATACATGGTAAAGATTACACATTTAACACTGAAGGATTTGTCTTAATAACTGCAACAAAGGCTGAAGATGATGTTGTGACAATTTACGAATATGAAAATACAAATGGTTCGTATGTCCCTGCCACTCCAACAAAACTAGGTTTATATCCAGCTTGGGAGCCTGTTAAATTTTCTGATAATACTTATAGAACAGCAGTTGATGTAATACAGGGACACGATGGAAGCATTGTGAAAGCATATGGTGATTATAGAGATGATTTAATATTAGAATTAGAAAAACGTATCTATAATAATATAAAAATTAATTATGATACTTCTGTTTTTGATCTTGATGAGTATATTGAAGGTGATTCTAGAGAAACAGATACACCTAAAACAGCAATTGATAAAGGAATGCTAAAGGACTTTATTGAATGGACTAAAGTAGCCGACACACAATATACAAAAAATAATTTTGTAAGATCAGATAGTTTTACATTTAATTATGAATCTATGCAAAGTCCAACTGGAAAGAAACTTCCAGGATATTGGCGTCAGGTATATATGATGGCTTATGATACTGATCGCCCTCATACACATCCTTGGGAAATGCTCGGCTTTACAGTTAAGCCTACTTGGTGGGAAACAAACTATGGACCTGCCCCGTATACAGGTGATAACTTAGTTATGTGGCAAGATATAGAACAAGGAAAAATTGCTGAACCAAACAAAGCAGCTGAATTTATAAAAAAATATAAAAGACCTAATTTAACAAGTCATATTCCATCTGATCCTAATGGACAGTTGTTAAGTCCCTTAGCAAGCGGATATGCTCAAGGATTTACTAGTATTGGTATTGAAGACAATTTTAAATTTGGCGATGGCGCACCTGTAGAGTCAGCTTGGCGTAAGTCTAGCGAATATGCTTTTAGTTTAATTTCTAGTTTAATACTTAATGCTCCAAATAGAATGTTTGCGACAGCATTTGATAGATCAAGACAAATACGTGATGTTGCAGGTATACTTGTATACAAAGATACTAACAAACAAATAGAATTAGATAAGATAGTTTATCCTGCATCTGTAAATGATACCACTCAAACGTATACAAGCGGCTTTGTAAATTATATCGCTGACTACATGTTTCTTGATGTAACCACTAGTTATGATACATACAAAAATAATATTTCGTCTATAAAAAATAACATTGGTTTTAAATTAGGTGCCTTTACAGAAAAAGCAAAGTTTAAATTAATATTGGACAGCAGAAGTCCTACTAATGAAGGTAATGTTTTTGTTCCTGATGAAAATTATGAAATATTTCTAAATACCAGCACCCCGACTAAAACTGTTGCATATTCAGGAGTAATCATAGAAAAAGTTGCAGGAGGTTATACTGTAAGAGGTTATAGCAATACAAGTGCTACGTTCCAAACACACCCGGTTATAAAACAACAAAAAGATCCAATTATTACTGTTGGCGGGATAAGCGAAGATTTTCTAAAATTTGCATCGGAAAAATATTATGAAAAAGGATATATTATTGAATTCCAAAATGCTTATTATAGGGTTACAGAATCACATACAAGCGGTAATACAATAGACGGAGACAAAACTATTAAACTTGCTGAACTTCCTATGACAGGCGGAGCAAGAGCAAGTTTTGCAAAATTATACAATAAAGACATAGTCAAAGAAGTTTCATACGGCACAACATTTAATACTTTACAAGAAGTTGTTGACTTTATGTTAGGTTATGGCGCCTGGTTAGAAGCACAAGGATTTGTATTTGATAATTATGAAGGTAATGAGGCAGTAGTACAAGATTGGAAATATAGTGCAAAGCAATTTATGTTTTGGACAACACAACGCTGGGATAACGGTACATTGCTTACTGTATCGCCTGCTGCACAATATTTAAAATTTGTTAGTGAATATAATGTAGTTTCTAATGTGTATGATACATTATTAGGATACAGTTTAGTCAAAGCAGACGGAAAAATTCTAAGTCCAGAATTTTTAGCAGTAGGAAGAGAAACTCCAAACGAATTTTATATTCAAACTAGAAATACAGCAGATGGAATATATGCCGCAACACTGCCTTTGGTGCAAAAAGAGCATGTTGTATTGTTAGATAACCGTACAGTATTCGGAGATATAATTTACGATTTAGAACCTGGATATAGACAAGAGCGTATTAAGGTAGCAGGGTATAGAACTGACGAATGGAACGGTAGCATAAGTATTCCAGGATTCTTTTATGACAGTGCAAAGATTGTAGAATGGCAACCCTGGAACGACTATGATATTGGAGCTATTGTTAAGTATAAAGAATTTTATTATGCTGCAGATCAAAAAGTTCCAGGCACAGAAACTTTTATTGACAAACAATGGAATAGACTTACAGATAAACCTGTAGGAGGTTTATACAGCAACTGGGATTACAAAGCAATTCAGTTTACAGATTTTTATGATTTAGATAGTGACAATTTTGATGTAGAGCAACAAAGACTTGCTCAACATTTGATAGGTTATCAGAAACGCAAGTATTTAGAAAACATTATTAATGATGACGTTAGTCAGTACAAATTTTATCAAGGTATGTTACAAGACAAAGGTACAAAAAATGTTTTAACAAAAATGTTTGATGCTCTTGCAAGTGCAGATAAAGATAGTTTAGAATTTTACGAAGAATGGGCTGTGAAAGACGGACAATATGGTGCTGTTGATTCATTTCAAGAAGTAGATTACATTTTAGATGAAAGTAAATTTAGACTCTCACCTCAACCTATAGAACTTGTTAATAGCATTGATCCATCATTAACGGATTTAACATTTAAGATTCCACCTTATGATGTATACCAAAAAAGTGATAATTATAATCATGCTCCTTTCCCTACAAAGTATGTAGAAGAAACATATGTACAAAATTCAGGTTATGTTGATCTTGAAGATGTAAAAGTTATTGCTCAAACATATGACGATATTGCAGATTTAGAATTTGAAAATTTAAAACAAGGAGACTATGTCTGGGTAGGTACCGATAATAGATCTTGGAGTGTATACAAATATTCAAATACAGATAATGCTATTACTAGCATTATAAGCGGCACAGATGAATTTACAATAAAATTAAAAGAAACATATAGAGATATAGAAGTAAACGATATAATAGGAATATTTGATGTTGAAGGATTAGACGGTTTTTATAAAATTAAATCACTATCAGGCGATCGTATTACTATAGCAACTGACGCAGATATAGAAGATATAGAAAGCACAGTAGGTTATATTACTAACTTTATAAAAGTAAGATCATCATCTGTCGACGAAGCAAATAAAATTGCACAAAAAACTTTAGAAGATGGCGATATACTTTGGATTGACAAAGCTGCAGATGACAAATGGTCAGTGTTACAAAATACAAGAAATTATAATTTAGCTCAAACACTAGAAAATACTAACGGTGATGATAGTGCTTTACATAATTTTGCGAGTAGCATTGCTGTCAACAAACGTAATACAGTTATTGCAGTAGGATTACCAGACTTCGGAAACGGAATGGTAAATGTATATAACAGAGCAAGTGAAAGTAATAATTACATTTTAATTGCAGAACTTGTGCCTTTAGCTGGCGCGGCTATGGATAATGAAAGATTTGGTGCAAGTGTAGATGTTAGCGAAGATGGCAGATATATTTACGTTGGCTCTCCTCATGCATCAAAAGTGAAAACTAGATATCAAGATGATTTTATCACAACAATTGATTACTTAAAAAATGACATTGTAAAATATCAAGATTCTTTATGGAAAGCAAGTGCAGGAATACAAGGTGCTGAAGCTAGTATAAATTTTCAAAGTTTTGCAAGTGTTACTCAAATAAGGCAAAGTTTAGGATTACTTGAAGAAACTGATGATGCTCCAACAGTGCTTGCAGCGGGTAATTACCCATTTACAAATACACTAACTGATCATCTAATCGTAAGAGGACCTGCAAAACAGTATGAAGGTTCAAAAATAGGTGATACTATTAGTTTAAAATGGAATCAAAGATCAAATGCTTACCAAAATAAATCAGCAATAGAAGATGTTGTTCCTTTTAATAGTATATTCAATCCAATAGTTACTTCAGATTTCATTACAGGCGAACACCAAATAATCCATAAAGTTGATGCTGTTTTGTATGTAGATGCCGCTACTAATGTGCCTGTAGTCAATGATGTATTAGAAACAGCTGGTGCTACCGGTACTGTTGCATACGTATATGCAGAAGTTGCTAGGGTAACTATTTACATGAAAGATGTAAACGGTACCTTTTCTGAAACAGGCAGTTTATTTTTAACAAATGGTGATTTCGTAGGCGAATATGAAAAGAAACTTGAAAGCGATGGTGCTGATTATACTGCTGAATGGGGCGGATATTGGGTAATTAATGTTGGTCAAGCATATGTCACAGGACCTACTGAAAGCACTAATGTTGATAGTTCAAAGGGTTTAATATACGAAGATTTCACACCATTAGGACAAACAAATGAAGCCAGAAGATATTTTAATGTTTTAGATGTTGACGACGATAGTACAGTAAACAGTGAAAATACAATAGGTAGTTACATTAGAACTTTATCAAACCAAGGTGCTCCAGGAGCAGAAGGTGTTACAGATCCAATATTAAGCAATCTTTATGTAATGAAAGCTCCTAAAGCATTTACAGATACTGTAAGTGCAGGACAAAAAATAAATTTATATGTCGATCAGTTACAACGTTGGAGTGATAATTCATATGTCAATTTAAATGATATTGGATTAACAACAGCTATAACAAATAAAGAACAAACTGTAACCGATGTTTGGGACGGATATATCAAATTTAACTTTACAAAGTTTGATAGTTTAGGAAATCCTTTCGAACCAATAGTGTTAGGTGGAGGAGATACACTCAGAGTAAGAGATCTAGGTACAGGAGCGGAAGCTGACGTAGTATTCTATATTAGAAATTCGTTTGATGGTGTTATATTTGTAAAAAACACAACCGGAACTTTTAGTTTAGGAAACAATTTTGGTGATAACGTTGAAATAGAATTTATAGGAGATGCTGGTCGTGCAAATCCAGTTTATCAAGCCGATCGTGTGTTTGGACAAATAGATGCAGTTGGTTTTGAATATGCCCCATTTGGAATAGGAAAATTTTTAGTATTCCAAGCTGACAATAATATTGCTTTACCAAGTAGTAATATCTTACTAGAATCAGAATATTGGTTTTATGAAGAAGGAGAAGTTAGTGGTATACCAAGACAACCTACTTTACCAGGCCCAGACAGCAATAGTTGGGAAGAAGTTTACAGTATTCCGGTAGATCAAAATGCAGAACGAAATTTAAGTACACGTTTATACGAAGGTATGTTTAGTGTCTGGGAACGTAAACCGTCAGGCGTATATGATCCTGTTGGTTATTACATTAACGAATATAGGGCAGATAACCAATATCTAGGTACAACAGTTAAAGGTGCACAAAATAATGACTTATATAGATTGTTTGTGTACGCATCGCAAGAAGGTAATAACGGTAGAATTTATCAGTACAAAAAAGGCACAGAAAATAATATAACTTTTGATTGGGATACTGCAAAAAATAAAAAATTTAAAGGTGAATTTAGTCCTACTAGAGTGTATAAAGAAAATGATATTGTGTACTTGGGCGGACAGTTGCTTACTGCACTAACTAATCTGCCTGCAGGAACATTTAACAGTATTAATTGGACTAGCTCAGATGATTTAGTTGATTACATAGGATACTTACCAAACGATACAACGTTGTCTGTAATCAATGACAGTACAGACGGAAGCACAGTGTTGGATCAGACTGCTTTAGGTGTATTTGGAAAATCTATAGATGTTAGTAATAATGGAGAAGTTTTAGTCACTAGTGTTACATATGATGCAGATAAACCTAATGGCATTGTTGTATATAGAATCAACAACGGATTTTTTGAATTTGATCAATTAATTGAAGCACCAAACAAAACAATGGGATTTGCAGAAAGTATATCTATCTCAGATGACGGAATGAGTATTGCAGTAGGTGCACCTTATGATGATGAAATAAATGCAGATCAAGGATTAGTTTATATTTACAGACAAGTGGCAGGAAAGTTTATACTTGATCAAACTCTTTACAGTCCAAAAAATGAAAGAGCCGAACAGTTTGGAACCACAGTATCATATACAGGTGATGTGCTTGCAATAGGAAGTAAAAATGCTGATAGCATGTTTGAGTCAACGATAGATGTATACAGTCTTAAGAAAACAGATTCAAACTATATAAATGATCCATCAAGTCCTCCTAATCCTAGACCTACTACATTTGATAATAGTTTTACAAAATTTAGAAAGACAAATGTAGACGATGGAGTTGTATACGTTTATGAAAACATTAACGGAAAGTTATTATATGCCGACATAATCCAATTAAATAATGCAAATGTAGATTATTTTGGTAGAAATGTTTTAGCTAGAAATAATCATGTATATGTTGGATTACCAAGATTAGAAACTGCAAGCAAACTTGGAGCGTTTGTAGATTACAGAGTACAAGGCAAAGTTTACGATGAAATTAGATCTCCTAAAGATCCTGTAGATCTAAACAAAATAAAAAAAGTAATTCTATACAATACAAAAACTAAAAAATTACTTGCTTACTTAGATTATATTGACGTACTACAAGGAAAAATTGCTGGTATAGCAGAACAGGAGTTAAGATATAAGACGTATTACGATCCAGCTACATATACAACTGGTACAGGAGTTGTTGTTGATAGGCTAAACACCTGGGGTACTGAACAAGTTGGCCAGCTTTGGTGGGATTTGACAAATGCAAAATTCCTAAATCCATACCAAAACGATGTGACATACAGTACAAACAATTGGAATAAATTATATTCTGGTGCAAGCATTGATGTATACGAGTGGATAGAAACAACACTTACTCCAACAGAATGGAACGCACAAGCAGATACAAATGACGGATTATCTCAAGGTATAAGCGGTCAAGCAAAAAGCACTGAAAACTATGTTATTAAAAAAGTATACGACAGTTTAAGTCAAAGTTTTCAAGACAAATATTTTTATTGGGTAAAAGATAAAAAAACAATTCCGAATAATGACTTTAGAAGTGAAAGTGCATTTAATACAGCACAACTGATTGCAGATCCTTATAATTATGGTTACAAATATGTTTCATTTTTTGCAAATAATCAATTTGCAATTAATAATTGTGATACATTGATACAAGATAAAGATGTTGCAATTAGTATACAATATTATACTACTGATAAACAAGATACAAACATACATAACCAGTATCAAATTCTAACTGATGGATTAGCAAGTAGCAAACCAAATAGAGATATAGAACGTAAATGGTTTGATAGTTTGATAGGATATGATACTAGAAATAGGCCTGTACCAGATAACACTCTTGGTCCAAAAAAGAAATACGGAATTTTAAACAATCCAAGACAGAGTTTATTTGTAAACAATATTGAAGCTATGAAGCAAACAATAGAAAGAATCAATGGTGTATTAATAAAAAATCTTATAGTTGAAAATAAAAATTTAACAGGATTAAACTACAAAGAAGATTTCCCAAGCTCCATTTCAAGGTTATACGACACATCAGTAGACACTTTAGCTGAAATAGATTTAATTGGTGTTGCAAAGAGTAAACAAGCAGTGCTTACTCCTGTAATTGACAACGGAAAAATTGTAAGGATAATAATTACTGACCCAGGAAGAGGATACCTTGTAGCACCAACATATACGATTAGAGGTAACAGTGGTGAAGATGCAGAAATAAGTCTTGAAATTGATAATGCAGGACAAGTCATCACTGCAACAGTGTTGAACCAAGGGCAAAATTACGAAGCTGATACTACTATTGAAGTAAGGAAATTTTCTGCACTTGTTAAAGCTGACGAAAGTATAAATGGTAAATGGGCTATATACGAAAGATTAAGTGATACAAGTACTTGGAATAGGATAAAAAGCCAAGCATACAACACAACATTATATTGGGATTATGTCGATTGGTATGATACAGGTGCAAGTGCTACTACAGAAATTGATCATCTCATAGATTATTCTTATCAATTAGATGCTTTAAATGATGTAATTGGAGATGTAGTAAAAATTAGTAGTATAGGAACAGGTGGTTGGTTGCTATTACAAAAAATAGACGATCAAGTTACAACTGATTATACTGTAAATTATAAAACAATTGGCAGACAGGATGGCACTATACAATTTAAGCGTGGATTATACGATGTGACTGCTAATCTAAACGGATTTGATACAATTAGTTTTGATGTGCAATTTTATGATGCTACACCTACAGTCGAACAGCGTAGAATACTTGAAGTTATAAGAGATGATATATTTACTGTTGAACTTGAAAAAGAATATAATCAACTATTTTTTGCAAGTATTAGATATGCGTTTAGTGAACAACCTTATATAGATTGGGCATTTAAGACAAGTTTTGTAAAAGCACAGCATAATGTTGGATCTTTGAGGGAAGATATTACATTTAACAATGATAATTTACCTAGCTACGAAGATTATTTAGAAGAAGTAAAACCTTTTAAGACTAAATTACGTGAATATCTTTCAAGTTACGAAAAAATAGAGCCAACTAATACAGTAGTAACGGACTTTGATTTAGCTCCCAGATATATTGAAGGTAGAGGTATACAACCTCATCCATCACAAGTGTTACAAGATATGATAGTTGGTACTGAAAGTGATATTACAACATATCCTTACAAACATTGGTTAGATAATGCAAGTTACGAAATAAAATCTGTAAACATTTATGATGGAGGTACAAAATATAATGAACCTCCGGTAATTACAGCAGTAGGTGGTGGAGGTACCGGAGCTAAGTTTAAGAGTTATTTAGGAGTCAACGGAAAAATTGTAAAAGTTGATGTAATAAATCCAGGTAGTGGATATATTAGTGCTCCAGTACTTGATATAAACGGAAGTAACCCAGAAGGCATTGATGCACGTATAAGTGCAGTAATTGGTCATGAGACAGTTAGGAGTTTCACCACTCGTGTTAAGTTTGATAGAATAAGTTCAAGTTACATAATTACAAAACTTGATGAAACAGAAAACTTTATAGGTACAGGTAGTAATTATGTATATGATCTAAAATGGCCTATAGATGTTAAACCAGCAAACCTAAAAATTACTGTTGGTGGTATTGAATTGCTTTCAAGTGAGTATACATATACAAATTTACAAGACAATACAAAATCATACGTTAGATTTAAAGGAAGAATTACTTTAGATACTCCACCTGCAAATACAAAAGCCGTAGTAATTCAATACAAAAAAGATCCAGATCTTTTAGTTGCACAAGATAGAGTAAATTTACTTTATGATCCAACAACAGGTATGCTTGGTAAAGATCTTGCTCAAGTAATGGATGGTGTAGATTATGGTGGTGTTGAAGTAAAAAGTTTTGGTTTTGAAAATCAAGGTGGTTTTGATGCCGAAGCATGGTTTACAGGTAAGTGGGACACATATGATGAAACATATGAAGATGAAGTATTTAGGTTTGATGGTAGCACTACGCAAATTGGATTATCAAAAGCTCTAGAAAATGGCGTTGAATACAATGTATATAAAAATAATGTGCGTATTGATGATCCTAATTGGGACGGTAGTACGGCAATTACTAATACAAATGCAATAATGGAAACACTTGTAGGTGATGGTGTAACTACAATATTGTATTTGGATTCTTATAATATTAGAGTTGCAGACGGCGATACACTTGTAATACGCAAAAAAACAAGTGATGGTAGCTTCCTAGCTGATCCGGCAGGATATGACACACTAATAGAAGGCGGTGATTTTCCTTATGCAACAGCAAGTGGTTTGGCCGCTGAAGATATATCAGTTGACGGTGACGGATTTGTTACTCCTACAACATCAAAAGGACCTGAAGAAATAATCCCAGGACAAGTTTTGGATACAGTTGACATCCAAGTATTTGAAAGACCTACAGGTGGTGCAAGTAATATACGTAGCTATAATTACATTGGTGATGGAAGTACTAAAACTTTCTTGATTGATCAAAATGTTGCATTTAATGATAATATATTTGTAAAAATTGGTGCTGAAATAAAAACAAAAGAAGATTATACATTTTCTAAAGATAGGAAAAATTTAATATTTGATGTAGCACCTAATGCAAACTCAAAGATAAACATAATTACTTTGGATGTTTCCGGAACAAATGTACTTGATTTTGGAACATTTGTTGGAGATGGAAGTAGTATTGATTTCCTTACAAATGTAAGGTGGACTGAAAACATGACTCATTATGCAACTGTTGATGGTGTAAATCAAGATACAGTTTTGATAAAAAGTGATGATAGTGCCCACGATTTACCAGGAAATGTTGTAGTACGTTTTGCCACTCCTGTTGCTAATGATAAGATAATAAATTTTGGTATATTTGAAGGAACTATTAAAAATTATAGTTCGGTACAAATAGATCAATTTATTGGAGATGGCACTTCGTTAACATTTACTTTAGAAACTACACCTTTCAGTAGCACACCTAGTCAACATAACACTATTGTTAAAGTTAACAATACAATATTAACAGCAGGATATAGCCAGCATTTTGCTGTATCAGATGTTAGGGAATATAGATTAGATCTTTGGCAAGTACCGTTAGGAACATTTAACCATCAAGATTTATTAGTATACTTGAATGATATAGAACTTTCATATGGTGCTCAATGGAATTATGTAAGTGCCGGTGAATTTGATAGTTCTTTGAGAGATGAAAATGGTGATATTATTTTAGATCAACAAGCAGGTTCTACTATAACTTTACTTCCTGGTGTAGGAAAAACAGGCGACACACTTAGAGTATATGCTATCAAAGACGGACAATATGCATATGGTTATTGGGATAGCGAAGGTGAATTTGTTAGTACTCCTGGAACAATTTATATGGACAATGTATACGAGTCAAGTGACATCATTACTGTTTACACATTTACTAACGATAAATCTCAGGGTATAGAAAGACAAGAGTTTGATGTAGTAGAAAGAACGAAAATAACTGTAGGTTCTGAAAACTGGTATCAGCTACGTCATTTACGTAATGGATTAATTGAATTACGTAAACCTGCAACTGATGCACAATATGTTTGGATAGCTAAGAATGGAACGCTTCTCACTCCAAGTGTTGATTATTATGTTACTGATAATAAAAAATATGTAAAAATAGTTTATGACCTAGATGAAAATGATACAATAGATATAATACATTTTTCTGAAACACCATTACAACAAAAATTTGGATGGCGTCAATTTAAAGATATATTAAATAGAACACATTACAAACGTCTAACTGGTAAAGAAGACGTAGTGTTAGTAAGGGATTTATATCCGTGGGATAAAACTATTGAAGTAGAAAATGGTGACAGATTACCAGCGCCTGGGGCAAATCCAGATACACCTAGCATTATTTTTATTGAAGGCGAACGTATTGAATATTTTGTTAGAGATGGTAATACACTGAAACAACTTCGTAGGGCTACACTTGGCACCGGCGCTAAAGATGTATATAAAGAAGGTACTGAAATTTATCATCAAGGCATAGATCAAAATATGCCATACAAAGATGAAACGATTACTCTTACACTAGACGGTGATGGTACGTCTACAGACTTTGAGTTAGATTGGACACCCAATAGTGTAAACGAATTTGAAGTGTTTGTTGCAGGCAAAAGGTTAAGAAAAAATTCTATTGATAGTTATCAGTTTGAAACTGTTGACGGAAATGGAAATACTGTAAGTGCACCGCAAATGGATTCTCCAGAAGGTGATCAAACACTACCACCAGAATTTACTGTTACAGGCACAACACTTACTATTACTGAGCCTGCACCAGAAAATGCAAAAGTAATAATAATCAGAAAGCAAGGAAGAATTTGGAGTGACCCAGGAACACAGCTAAGTAAAGCAGAAGGAAATATTGCACGTTTCTTAAGAAATTCAACAACTGACTTGCCGCGATAAATACATGTAGGAAAACAAAATGACAGATAAAATAAACGAACATCAAGGTGTATACATACAAGGACATATTAAAATCCATGATCCTGAAAGTGGAGAAGTTCTTGTAGATAAACGTAATGCTATTCATTACGAAAACATTAGTTTGTCACTTGCAGAAAGTATAGGAAATAGCGGTACAGGCTGGATACATGAAATGGCATTTGGTAACGGTGGTACTAGTGTAGATCCTACAGGCATTATCACATATCTTACTCCAAATAGCACAGGTACAAACGCAAGTCTTTATAATCAAACTTTTACAAAAATTGTTGATGACCGTAGCGTGTCTAATGTCGATCCTGTACGTAATAAAATAGAAACCCGCCATGTCAGTGGCACAAACTATACAGATGTCCTTGTTACATGTTTACTTGACTATGGTGAACCTGCAGGACAAGACGCTTTTGACACAGCAACAGATCAAAATTCGTTATATGTTTTTGATGAGCTTGGACTTAAGGCTTATGCTGAAGACGGAAATGGTAGATTACTAACTCATGTGGTATTCCATCCAGTGCAAAAAAGTTTAAACAGACTTGTGCAAATAGATTATACTGTTAGGGTTCAAAGTTTAACTGGATTTAACGAGGGATAATAAATGGCTTATACTATTGCATACACAGACCAAGCCAATAAAGGCACTATTACCATTGAGGATAATACGCTTAACACAGTCACTGATTTAAAAATTCCTGGTAGAAACACAACAGCATACGGAACAGCAATATCAGAAAACTTCTTGCACTTATTAGAAAATTTTGCAAGTGCTACTGAACCTTCAAATCCTGTTGAAGGGCAGTTATGGTATGATAGTACTCCAGGAAAAGAACAACTTAAAGTATATAATTTACCTGACTGGGTACCGGTGGGCGGCATTATTAGAGGCACAACCGAACCTGAAGCAGCAAACAGCCAAATTGGCGATTTATGGACAGATACTGATAATCAACAACTTTATTTGTTTACTGGATCTGGTTGGATTTTAGTTGGTCCTACTTTTAGTGATGGACTAAACACTGGTCCTATTCCTGTAACTGTAACTGGAACAGATAATCTTACTTATAGTATTGTACAGATAGAAGTGAATGCCCAACCTGTGGCTATAATTTCTACAGACGAATTTGTGCCAAAGACTGTGATACCTGGATTTACAACAATAAAACCTGGCATTACATTAAGCACAAGAGATGTAACAGGTGATGGAGCGGCTAAGTTTTATGGCACAGCTGAAAAAGCTGAATCTTTGATTGTTAATAATGTAAATGTAAGTGCAGGTAATTTTTTAAGAAGTGATGTTGTGAGTACAACATTAAACGCACTAAATGTTCAAAATAATGCAGGTATAAATTACGGTATTAATTCAGAAATGAATATCGGTATTGAAGGAAATGCAGGTATTATTCAACACCAGGTTGCAGGATCAAATATTGACATGCGTGTCAGAAATGCTGGGACATCAAAAACAGTAGTAAGGGTTGATAGTGATCTAAAGGTTGGTATTAACAATGAAGCACCTGAAGAAGCATTAGATGTTACAGGAAATGTGCAATCTAGTGGTGTCTTAAAAATTAATGATGTGACCGATGCAACAACAATAGGTACTGGTAGTGCTATTATAAAAGGTGGTGTGGGTATTGCAAAAAATTTATTTGTCGGCGGGCTAACAGAACTAGAAAATACTTTAACTAGTCGCAATATAGAACCAGATCAAAGTAATGTTAGAAATATTGGAGCGGCTCTTAACAAGTACAAAACAATTTATGCCACTACATTTATTGGTAATTTGACAGGTAACGTTAGCGGTACTGTTTCTGGTAGAGCAGGTAGTGCAGACAAACTTACAAGTTCAACAACATTTAGACTCACAGGAGATGTCAGTGCAGAAGATTTTGTATTTGATGGACAAGTAGGCGGCAGTACAAAAACATTTACTACTAGTATAAGCAATACTATTGTTTCAAATAAACAAAATATCACAGAGACACAAGTTGATGATGAATTCCTATTAAACAGAACCACAGGCGATACTGGTTTAAAAAAGGTATCAAGACGAAATTTACTAAAGGCAGTTGCAGTTAATCCGCCAGGCGTAGTTGTGCCTTATGCAGGCGCCGCAACACCTACAGGTTGGTTGTTGTGTGATGGAAGCGAATATGTAATTGCTGAATACCAACAACTTTTTGATGCTATAGGATATACTTTTAAAGACACTCCGGAAACTGGTAAATTTGCTGTGCCTGATTTACGAGGTAGATTTCCTTTAGGTTTAGATAATATGAACGGAGTAAGTGCAAATAGAGTTACTAGTAACTCTGCTGACTCATTAGGCGGATCAGGGGGTACAGAAACAAAAACAATTTCAATACAAAATTTACCAGAACATGAACATGATCTTCGTTCTCCATCAGGAGAACAGTTTTTTGCTGTGCGAGAAATTAATACTGGAGATACAGTACCTAGCGGAGCTCAAAGATCAACTTTTGATGTTGCATCACAACAAAATAGTCAACGCTTGTTAACAAGTGGTGGTGTGCTAGATGGAGGGAACGGAGATCCATTAGATGTAATGAATCCTTTCTTATCAATGAAGTACATCATTTATACAGGTAGGAATTCATAATGAGTTATATTTTAAATAAAACCGACGGTACACTTTTAGTTACACTTGTAGATGGCGCTATAGATACAACAAGCACAGATATAACTTTAGTTGGAAGAAATTATAAAGGGTTTGGAGAATTTATAAATGAAAATTATATCAAACTTTTAGAAAATTTTTCTAGTTCAAGTGCACCTACAAATCCTCTCAAAGGACAAATTTGGTATGATACAGCTGATGCAAGGTTAAAACTTTTTAATGGAAGTGATTGGAAAGTTGCTGGCGGTCCAATTGTAAGTAATCAAGAACCAAATAATATGGTTGCAGGAGATCTTTGGATCGATGATGCAAAAAATAGATTATATTTTTATGATGGTACTGATTTGGTTCTTGTAGGACCTATGTATACACAAAGACAAGGAAAAACAGGATTTGAAGCAGACAGTATTGTTGATGACGGAAACGTAACAAGAACTGTGTTAAAATTATTTGTTGGAGGCGTACTTGCAGGGGTCCATTCACGTGTAGAATTTCGTCCTGGCAATAATTTTGAAATACAAGGATATCCTGTTGATCCGGATGATACACAAACACCACAACGCCAATTAATTAAAGTTGGTTTCAATCCTGTAAATCCTACAGATCAAACTTACAAATATCATGGTACAGCAGCAACAGCAGATGCACTAGTTGACGGAAGCGGTACAAAATACGACTTTACAAAATTCGTAGCAACAACAGGAAACCAGAATATGACTGGTAGTCTGTTTGTTAAAAATAGTGGCGGACTTGCAATTGGTGTAGGCGATAGTAGATATCATACTATTAAAGTTGATGGTGTAACAACAGTATTTGAAAACCAACAAGGCGGTTCGGATATAGACTTTAGAATAAGAGTAGGCAACTCAACACAGAGTGCTTTGTACATAGACAGTACCAATCAAAATCTTGGATTTTTTAATCAAAGTCCTACCGCCGCTTTAGATGTTACAGGTGACGGTAAAGTAAGTGGAAATTTTGAAGTAGGAGGCAACTTAACTGTTACTGGATCAACACTTGCATTTGATGTGTCAAAGTTTAGCATTGAAGGAAAAACTTTAGATCTTGCTATTCCAAGCGATAGTACACTCCCTTCTGATGCCGCAGTAGATGGAGGCGGAATACAATTAGGAAGTTCTTCTGGGTCTAAAGATATCTTATGGCGCAGTGCAACATCAGCTTGGACATTTAACCAAAATATAAATTTACAAGATACAGATACTATAGGAAGTCCTGGCTTTTACATTAAAGGTGCAGCCAAACTTACAGAAAATGAACTGCACAATACAGTTACACTTGCAACAGGATTAACAAGAGTTGGAACACTTACTGTATTAGACGTTGATAATATTAACATAGATGGAAATACTATAACTTCAAGTGCAGGGTTAAATTTTACAACAAGTGGTGATATAGTTGTCAATTCTCAAAAGATTACAGGTGTGGCAACACCAACTGCTGATAGCCATGTTGCAACAAAAGGTTATACAGATAATGCAATTGAAACTGAACCATTAATTTTTAGTTTAGACATTACAGGCTTGACAGGACCAAATTTACCGGGAATTGGCTCTGGACCTGTAGATGATGTTATTGCAATACTTGCGGCGATGTATACAGCAGGTACTAAAACTCTTACAAATGGCGCAAAAGCTGTGATACATGCTGTTGACTATAGTTCAGCATCAGTGTCTGGTATTGATATTACTGCGGCTATGAGTAAATCTACTGTTTCTGTAGATAAAAATAATGTAGTTAATGCACAATCCGTTGTACAAGATGTGACATTTACTACTGCAAGCGGTAACGCTACACTAACTCCAAATAGATACACAATGGTGTTTACTGTATCAGGCGGAGTATGGACGCATACAAGCACAACAACATATACACCATAGGATAAATACATTGTATTAGGGGTTATAAGACATGGCATATACTATAAACAGATATAACAACGCAACATTAAGTACTGTAGAAGATGGTACTTTAGATCAAACCACAGACCTAAAATTAGTTGGTAAAAACTATGCAGGTTATGGAGAAATACAAAATGAAAATTTTGTGTTTTTGCTAGAAAACTTTAGTGGCGCAAACGCTCCGCCTAAAGCAATATCAGGACAAATGTGGTTTGATAGCGGAAATTCAAAATTAAAATTTTACGACGGAACAAAATGGCGTACCACAGGTGGTGCTGAAGTCAGTTCAACTGCCCCTACTGGCTTAAAAGCAGGTGACTTTTGGTGGGATACTGGTAATGAACAACTATATGCTTATAACGGAACAGATTTTATTTTAGTAGGGCCTCAAGATGCTGGTTCAGGCATTACACAAATGCAATCAAAGACTGTGCGTGATGATGGCGGAACAAATAGATCAATTATTGCAGCCACAGTGAATGATGAAGTGATATTCACTATAAGTGCTATACAGTTTACAATAGATAGCACAGACGCTGAAAATGCCATTACAGGATTTGATGTAATTAGAAGAGGCTTGACTCTTAAAAATACACAAAACAGTACAGACGGTGTCACTACAACAGCTCATAGATTCCATGGCACAGCTACAAATTCAGAAAAATTAGGCGGAGTAGATGCGGCAAATTTTGTACAAACAGGATCTGCTTCATTTAGTTCATTAACAAGTTTTGCTGATGTTGGAATAGCTATTGGTGATTCAAGTGATTTAAAAATTAAAATTATTAATGATAATGAAGGAAGCATTGCAAACGATGTAGGTAAGGTTATTAAATTAAGTGCTAAACCTTTAAGCGGCACAACACAAAATATTTTACGTGTGCAAGCTGATGCAACTCTAGCAGTTCTTCCAGGACTTGATGCAGATGGGGTATCTATTAACACAGTGACACTAGGTGCATCAACAGCGGCATTTAGTAATGTGTATGCAACTACTTTTACAGGTACAGCTACACAAGCAAACACAGTAAGAGTAGATGGTGCAAGTTATCGTGAAGCTTCTGTTTCGACTACATTAGCAAATACACTTGTATGTAGAGATTCAAGTGGAAACGTAACTGCAAATTTATTTAATGGTGTTGCAACAAGTTCACGTTTTGCTGACCTTGCTGAAAAATACACAACTGGTGATATTGATTTGTTACCAGGTACAGCGGTTGCAGTAGGCGGCGATGCTGAAGTAAGAGAGGCAAAAGCAAGTGACATTTGTATAGGAGTTGTTTCAACTGATCCAGGATTAATGATGAACAGTGAAGCAGATGGCCAATATATTGCTCTTAAAGGTAGAGTACCTGTTAGAGTAAAAGGTGTGGTCGAAAAAGGACAAGCCATTTATGCATGGGCAGATGGAATTTGTTCAACAATACAAACAACTGCGATGGTAGGCATAGCATTAGAATCAAGTGATGATGATTCGGATAAGCTAATCGAATGTGTGCTTAAGGTATAAATATACGTAGTTAATAAAAAAATGTTGACAAAAAGTATTTTATGTACTATAATAAGGCAACATAGGAGATTTTGAATGCCAGTCCAAAATGCAACAATTACAGCAAACGACTATAATACAGTACAAAGTAGAATCAATACAATTATGAATACTGATTATGGGCAGTCGTTGTTAAGTAGTCAAGTTGCAGTAGGCGATGTAATTACTGATGATCAATTAGATAATCTAAGGACTGATATTACAAAAGCGTTTGCTCATCAACAAGGTTCTAATCCAACCATGCCAGATGTTGATGCTGGAGACCTTATACTTGCATCTCATCTAAATGATTACGCAACCACGATGACTACCGTTGAAACAAATAAATTTTTAATCGGAAACGGACAGTTTTCAATTGAGGCTGGTATATCAAGTAGTAGAACTACAGCATGGAACGGAACAGTTGAGCATAGAGCACTTGTATCTTTTGGATCAGATCTTGCTCGTACACAGTTTTTTAATGCTGGCGGTCAAATAAGATTTACTGCAAGCCAGTCTGGAGGATCAAGTTCAATTAATGTTGACTGGCGTAATATGTTGTCTAACATGGGTACTATAATTTTTAATTATACTGAAACAACATCAACAGGTTCAGGTACAGGAACATCTATTGGACAACAAGATTTGACAGGAAGTTACCAACAAATATTCCAAAAAGCTGGATCAGGTGTATATGCGGCTAATGACTACATAATTCAAGCTAGAAATCAGTCAGGTGCAATACAGTTTAGAATATATTTTCAAGACGACAAAGGTACAAATCCTCAATATGATGAAGATGTAACTGGAACACTAACAAGTAATATTCAGCATCTAAGAGCGTCTGGTTCTAATGTTTCATTGCCTGCTCCAACTTATACAAATCAAGCCACACTTTAACCAATAAATTCTTGACTTTTATCAGTGCTTGTTATATAATAGCACTATAGGAGAATCAAATGGAATCACAATTAGAAAAAGCATTAGAATTTGCCAATTATTCGCAAACTTTGCAAAACCAAAAAAATATTCTTTATAAGCAATACCAAGATAGATGTTATCATTATGTTGATGGTTGTGCATTTGAAGTTACTCCAGAACTGATTTCATTTTGTAATTTTATGTTGGAAAAGGGCAAGCCATTAGTATTGCTAGATAGTAACAATACTCCTATGGAAGTTGAAGATGCACAAAAATTTATTGATGATATTGTAGATGTATATGTGCAAAGTACAAATAGATATCTTATAAAATATCAAAACTTCAAAAACGATAAGACTGTCGAAGGACTATTAGATCTATGACCAAAGGTGTCTTGCTTTTTGCCAACAACAACGAACAAGTTGATTATGTAAAACAAGCGATTTTTTGTGCAAAACGTGTAAAAAAGTATACAAACTTAGATGTAACACTTGTTACGGATAGTTCCGAACAATTAGAACAATATAAATTTTACACAAAATACATAGATAAAATTATTACAGTTCCCAAAGCAATTGAAAGCCAACAAAAAAAGTTTTTTGACGGCGAGTCATACATTTATGCCACTTGGAAAAATTTTTCTAGAACTACTTGTTATGATATCACTCCTTATGATCAAACACTTGTAATAGATACAGATTTTATTTTAGGCAGTTCATCTATATTAAAATGTTTTGATACTCCGCATGATTTTCTTATTAACAGATATGCTTTTGATCTCAATACAACAAGAGACAACACTCCAGAACTCTTAGTAAGCAATACAAGTATTCCTATGTATTGGGCTACTGTATTTTATTTTATAAAAACAGAGAGAACAAAAATATTGTTTGACCTTATAGGATTTATAAAAGACAATTGGAGTTTTTACAGCATAATATATAATTTTATTTCAAAAAAATACAGGAATGATTTTGCATTTAGTATTGCTATGCACATTCTGGCTAATCATAAAACAATAGATTGGCCTAAAGTTATACCCACACTTTATATGATGACAGATAGAGATGTACTTTTGGATATTAATGATACAAGAATGTCTATGTTGTTACAAAAAGACAAAGATTATATACCAGCTAGTATAGATGGTTCTGACGTTCACATTATGAATAAGTTTAGCTTGGATAGACATATTGATAAGGATTTCGCAAATGAATAAAGGATTTTGTATACTTGCAGAAAATAATTACAAGACAGATTATGTAAAACAAGCATATGCTTTAGCCCTTAGTATACATAAGCATAACAAAGAAAATATTAGTATAATTACAGATGACATTGTTCCTGATCAGTATAAACATGTATTTGACAATATTATTCCTATTCCTTGGGGCAATCTTGCTAAAAATAGTGATTGGAAGATAGAAAATAGATGGAAATTATATCATTTATCTCCTTATGCACATACCATTGTTATGGATGCTGATATGCTTATATTAGAAAACATTAAAGAATGGTGGTATAAATGTTTTAATCATGCTATTGCATTTACAACAGATGTTACTACATATAAAGGCGATATTGTTACAAGTAATTACTATAGGAAAACATTTGTAGCAAATGATTTGCCTAATTTGTACAGTGGACTTTACTATTTTAAAAAATGTAGTGTGGCAAAAGAATTTTTTACACTTGTAGAAATTATATCTAAGAATTGGCAAATTTTTTACAAACAGTTTGCTCCAAAGAACGCACAAACTTGGCAAAGTTTTGACCTTAATTGTGCTATTGCATACAAATTATTAAATTTGCCTAACATAAAGACTCCGTTAAGTTTTATTCATATGAAACCACATGTACAACATTGGGATAATGTACCAATAAAATGGACAGATTACTTAGATGTGCATATTGACGAAGAAATATATTTAGGCAATTTTACACAAAAAGGTGTGTTACATTATGTAGAGGATGAATTTTTGACAGATGAACTGTTGGAGTATTTAAAATAATGTTATATGTAGGTTTTAACAGTGAAGGAGTGATTCACAAAATTACAAACGAGCCTGACAATAATTTACAATACTTAGAAATAAGTGCTGAAATGTATTCAAAATTTGCAGAGTCAATTGAAAATATAGATGACTATACGGTTGTGAAAAAAGATGATTATGTTTTAGAAAAAAAAGATAAACAATATAGTGTTACATCAAATGTGTTTACTATTCCTAAAATACATCAATTTAAACCTAATAGTATTTTTATTGTGCAAAATCCAAAAAACAAAACGTTTGGCATAAAACATACATTTACTGAAACATTTCCAGCATCTCAAACTTTCAAGCAGTTTTTTGTTACTAATGTAAATAATGCAAATAAATTATTGTGTACACTTGATTGTAAGTTTGAAGATTTTTTTGAAAACACATATACATTTGACTCTCCTTACTTTGATGATTGTAAAATTATTACTAAACCTGACATACAAAGTTATTATCATTTTGTAGGAGAAACAGTTGGCTAACATTAAAGTTTTAGATTGCGATATTGTTTTTCTTTCATATGATGAACCTAATGCAGAAAAAAATTATGCAGATCTACTGACAAAAGTTCCTTATGCAAAGCGAGTACATGGTGTAGAAGGAAGTGATGCGGCACACAAAGCCTGTGCAGATATATCAGAAACCAAACACTTTGTAACTGTAGATGGGGATACTGTAATTGATTCTAACTTTTTATCTGTAGTTTTAGATCTAGATGAATTAGGTGTAGACGATGACTACCAGTTTAGTTGGTGTGGTAACATTGATGTAAATGGACTAAAATACGGAAACGGAAGTTTAAAAATGTGGACCAAGGATTTTGTTAAAAACATGCGTACACATGAAAATACAGACGGATCAGACGATACACAGATAGAGTTTTGTTATTTTGACAACTACTATCAACTTAATGAAAACTATTCTACGAGTATTATAAGTTCGACACCGCATCAGGCTTGGAGAGCAGGTTTTAGAGAAGGTGTTAAGATGTCTTTAAACAGGGGTGCAAAGGTTGAGGATATTTCAAAAGACACATGGTGGCAAAATTATAATAGACTACTTGTTTGGTTAAACGTTGGTGCAGATGTTTATAACGGACTATACACTATTATGGGAGCGAGAGATGGTTGCCAAAAAATACTAGCTACCGACTGGGACCATTCTGTAACAAGAGATTTTAAATGGCTTAATGAATATTGGGATAAAATTAAACATCATTCTGTAGAAGAAAAAATTGCCGAGTATGGCGAAATATTACAAGAACAAGGATTACCTATAAGTAAAGTTGCATTAGATGCGGAACAAAGTAAATTCTTTAAAACTGTATATGATCAACCTGTGAGAAGAATAAAAAGATGAAAAAAACTAGGAAGAGTTTACCAACTGGATTTGATCCACATGATTCGAACAATATGCAAGAATTAAAAAACACGCTGGATTTAAAAGGTCCTGGATTTTGTCTTGCTAAATGGACCCAAGTAACCACTCATCTTGGAAGCGGAATTACACATAGTTGTCATCATGTTGGTGCCCACAAAATTAAACTTAATGAAATAGAAAAAGATCCTGGAGCATTACACAACACCGAATTTAAAAAAGAACGTAGACGAGAAATGCTTAACGGTGAACGTCCTGTCGAATGTGATTATTGTTGGCGTATTGAGGATAACAGCGATCATTTTAGTGATAGAGTAACTAAAAGCATATCATCTTGGAGTTATCCTTATTTGAATGATATTATTAATACAGATGGAACTGAAAATATATATCCTAAATATGTTGAAGTAAGTTTTAGCAATGTATGTAATTTTAAATGTGCATATTGCGGACCAGCGTTTAGTAGTAAATGGACCGAAGAAGTAAAAGAGAAGGGTACATATGAATTTACAGATTATAAGGGCAACAAAAGAGAATTTGGATTTATTGATCCAAATGAGGTACAGTATTTAGAAAGAGAGCATAATCCCTATATAGAAGCTTTTTGGAAATGGTTTCCAGAAGCAGTCAAACACATGCATGTATTTAGAATTACTGGCGGAGAACCATTACTAAGCAAGCATACAATGACAGTAATAGATTACTTACTTGAAAATCCACAACCTAATCTTGAATTTGCAATCAATACAAATGCATGTCCTCCTGATAAAATTTGGAAAGAGTTTATTAAAAAAATTAACAAACTTAATAAACAAAAAGCAATAAAAAATTTAACACTATATACAAGTTCCGAATCACATGATAAACAAAATGACTATACAAGATACGGAATGAACTACAATTTATGGCTTAAAAATATTAAAAGTATTATTTTACATTCTCCAAACGTAAAATTAAGTATTATGTGTGCAGTAAATTTGTTAAGTGTAGAGTCTCTTTATAAACTAATACATGATATAAATGTACTTAGAGAAAATATACACAGGCATAAATTACTTGAAAAAGATATAACTATGGATTTTGCATATGTACGCAATCCTAAATTTCTAGATATAAGACTAGCTCCACGAGAATTATTAGATGAATGTTTTAATAGAGCAATAGATATTGTACCTGATTCTAGACCAATTGAAAGAAAAAAGTTGAGAAGGATTTATGATAGTGTTGTGCATCTTCAAGATATGGCAGACGAAAAAGAATTAGAACTTACTAGATATAATTTTATGGAATTCATATATGAGTACGACAAAAGAAAACAAACTAATTTTAATGAAACATTTCCATTATTGTCTAAACATGCAAATGGATGGATTTTTGTAAATGTTTGATGTGGTTTTTATAAGTTATAAAGAAAAAGACTGTGAAAAAAGATTTGTAAAGTTAAAACAACAAATACCTTTCATAAAACGTGTTCACGGAGTAAAAGGTATACATGCCGCACATAAACAAGCCGCAAAAATTAGCGATACAAGTATGTTCTATGTTATAGACGGAGATGCAGATCTTATAGATACATTTAAATTTGATGAGAATCTTTGTGTATCCTATGATACTGTATACGTATGGAAAAGTATTAACCCCATAAATAATTTAGTGTATGGATACGGAGGATTAAAATTACTTCCAAAAAAACTTGTATTAGATATTGATGCATCTAAACCAGATATGACAACTAGTATAAGCAAAAATTTTATACCTATGGATATTATAAGTAACATTACAGCATTTAATACAGATCCGTTTAACACTTGGCGTAGTGCATTTAGAGAATGTGCAAAATTAGCAAGTAAAACCATTGAAAGGCAGGACACAGATGAAACAGATGAACGACTTAAAACTTGGACAACCGTGGGACACGATAGACCATTTGGCAAATACGCTTTGGCAGGCGCTACCGCTGGTATGGAGTTTGGCCTTTCTAGGGGGTCTGATCTTCGGTTAATAAACGATTTTGATTGGTTAAAGGAAAAATTTAATGGGTAGATTACTTGCATTTGGATGTAGCCATACTTATGGCGAAGGATTATCTGATTGTGCAAACTACAAAATTCAAAAACAAGAGCGTAGAGCAGATAGAGCTAGTCAATATGCTTGGCCTGCAATACTAGGAAAAAAATTAGATAAACAGGTCATAAATTTTGGCCGGCCAGGCTGCTCTAATCGATTTATAGCAAACTCTATTTTAAATACTGATATAAAACAAGACGATCTTGTAATTGTATTATGGACTGCTGGACATAATAGAACAACAA
>MDTC01158169.1_pt1 | contig 32104 bp, 26 predicted proteins | sample 811181 | NCBI WGS metagenome assembly MDTC01 (sample SAMN05326644, study PRJNA326480) | marine metagenome | isolation source: seawater | place: Pacific Ocean: North | collected 2011
GTTAGGTAAAAAATATCCCTATGTTGTTCAAACGGAAGAGTTGTGTCTGCACTCACAGGATAATTATCATTTGAATTAAAAAAAGCTAGTCCACGTTTAGACATTTTTGCTAGGAACTTTTTTCGGTTTTTAGCGAAAAAACTTTTGTCAATAGGGTCGTATCTCATCTTTAAAATTTAAAATTCAAAAATGTTATCTTTAATATAACTAATTATTACTCTAAATTAATTTTTATAATCTGAATAAATGAAAAATATTGCTCTAATTTTTTTGACAGCTATAATTATTTCTGGCCACAGTCAAACACCGTCTACTGTAAGTGATGTCACAGAAGGTATAAAATCACAAAATCAATTAATGGAAACTTCAATTGTCAGAAATTTAAAATTTCAGAATATTGGCCCAAGCGTAATGAGTGTTAGGGTAACAGATATAGAAGTCAATCCATCAGATCCAACTGAATTTTATGTTGCATATGCTTCGGGAGGGCTTTGGCATACAATAAATAATGGAAATACATTTGTTCCTATTTTTGATAGCTCAAACACTCAAAATATAGGAGATCTTGCTGTTGATTGGAATCGAGGAATAATTGTTGTGGGTACGGGAGAAAATAATTCATCAAGATCCTCATATGCAGGTATAGGAATTTTAAAATCAATAAATAATGGTGAAAGTTGGGAAAATATAGGGCTAAAAGATTCTCATCATATTGGGAAAGTTAAAATCAACCCTGAAAATCCAAATGAAATTATAGTTGGCGTAATTGGTCATCTTTATTCTGAAAATAAAGAAAGAGGCATATTTAAAACAAAAGATGGGGGAAAGTCGTGGTATAATACCTTATTTATTGACGGTAAGACTGGAATAATAGATTTGGAAATAGATCCTGATGATTTTAATATTCAGTTTGCTTCATCTTGGGAAAGGAGCAGAACTTCATGGAATTTTAATGGAAATGGTGAAAAATCAGGAATATATAAGTCAATTGATGCTGGAGAAAGCTGGACTTTAATGTCAAATAAAAAAAGTGGTTTTCCTAACAATAATGGTGTAGGAAGAATTGGAATTTCCATTTTTGATAGTCAAACTATTTATGCAATTGTTGATAATCAGAACAGGCGTCCAAAATTAAATGAAACCAAAAAAGAAGTATTAGATAAAGATTCATTTGAAAAGATAAATAAGAATGATTTCTTAATGTTAGAAAATAAAGATTTGGATAAATTTCTAAGCGCCAATAACTTTCCAAATAAATACAATGCTGAAATAATTAAGCAAATGGTAAAGTCAAATCAAATCGCTCCAATTGATTTAAAGCTTTTTTTGGAGGATGCCAATACTGTTATGTTCAAAACCCCCATAATTGGTGCAGAAGTATATCGTAGCGATGATGGTGGTGTAAATTGGAAAAAACAAAATTCATATTTTTTAGATAATCTTTACAATACTTACGGTTATTATTTTGGCCGAATACATGTTTCACCTAAAAATAAGGATCAAATATATATATATGGTGTACCCATATTAAAATCTGATGATGGTGGAGCAACATACAAGTCAATTGATTACCAGAACTTACATGTAGATCACCATGATCTTTGGATTAATCCAAAAAATCCACAGCATCTTATCAATGGAAATGACGGTGGAGTTAATATTTCATATGACGGTGGAGGGAATTGGATTAAATTAAACCAGCCAAGTGTAGGACAGTTTTATGCTATAAATGTTGATAATAGTAAGCCATATAATGTATACGGTGGTTTGCAAGATAATGGAGTATGGATGGCAAAAAACAATTCTAAAGAAAGTTTGAGTTGGCACCAAACCGGTCACAATAATTGGAAATCTATTATGGGTGGAGATGGTATGCAAATTCAAATAGATAATAGGAATCCTGAAATAATTTACACTGGATCCCAATTTGGATTTTATTATAGGCTTAATAATAATTTAGGTACGAGAAAGTTAATTAAGCCAAAACATGACCTTGGAGAAAAGAAATTAAGATTCAATTGGCAAACACCTATTCTATTGTCTCCGCATAACCAAGATATTCTATATTTAGGAAGTAATAAATTACATATTTCATTAAACAAAGGAGATGACTGGGTTTTTAAATCAAAAGACTTAACAAAAGGCATCAAAAAAGGAAATGTACCTTATGGTACATTAACAGCTATTGACGAATCAGTTTTTAAATTTGGTAAAATAGTTGTTGGATCTGACGATGGTTTAGTTCAGCTTACTAATGATGGAGGAAATAATTGGAAATTAGTTTCAGAAAATCTTCCAAAAAATTTATGGGTAAGCAGAGTGTTGCTTTCAAGGCACAAAGAAAATAGAATATATGTAAGTTTAAATGGGTACAGATTTGATGATTTTAAAAGCTATGTTTTTGTAAGTGATGATAATGGGACAAATTGGGTGGAAATATCCAAAAATCTACCAGCATCACCTGTCAATGTAATTAGAGAGGATCCGAAATATGGAGACTTATTATATGTTGGCACGGACAACGGAGCATATATCAGTTTAAACAAAGGCAAAGATTGGGCACCTTTTGTTAATGGGTTAAATAAGGTTGCTGTCCATGACTTGGTTGTACAAAAAAGAGAAAATGATTTAATTCTTGGAACTCACGGCAGGTCTATTTATAAAATGAATTTAGATCCTATTTACAATTATGTAGATAATATTGATAAAAGCTCTGAGGGAATTGTTTTTGAAGTAAAAAATATTCAACAATGCAGAAGGTGTGGAACTAAGAGATATAATTGGGATAAAAATTATTATGAGGAAAAATTAAAAACAATTGTTTTTTCTAAATCCAAGCAATCTAGTAGCTTAGAAATTTTTCAAGAGGATATTAGAATTTATAATGGAGAAATAGATTTAATTAAAGGTTTTCAAAATGTCGAATTAAATATGAATTATTCGAATAAAGCACTTAAGTCTTTAAAAAAAATAATGAAGGATGAGATTAAAATTTCTGATGACCAAAAATATTACTTTTCTAAAGGAAATTACACTCTAAAAATTGGTGATTATTCAGAATCGTTCCAAATTAAATAATTATTCTATAAAAATATTGTAATAGTAACACTTCTACACTAAATTTGTAACACATTTGTTCTAATTGCACATTAATGGAATACAAATTACAGTCTTCAATTCTAAGAAAAGTTGCCATGGCCATTTCGGGGCTTTTTTTAATAATTTTTTTAACTCAGCACTTTATTATAAATATAACATCTGTATTTAGTGCTGAAATATTCAATTTGTTTTCACACTTTATGGGTAATAATTTTGTTGTTCAGTTCATAGCCCAACCAATTCTGATTATAGGAGTCCTCTTTCACTTTGTCATGGGATTTGTTTTAGAATATCAAAATAAGAAAGCTAGGGATGTTAAATATGTCGTCTTTAAAGGCAATAAAAACTCATCATGGATTTCAAGAAACATGTTATTATCGGGAGCTGTTATACTATCTTTTCTTGGTTTACATTTTTATGATTTTTGGATCCCAGAAATGAATTATAAATACGTAGAATTTTCACCCTTAGATCCTAATAGATATCACCATGAACTAATTGAAAAATTTAATGATCCCTTTAAGGTTGTCATATACTGTATATCTTTTGTCTTTCTAGCTATGCATTTAATGCATGGGTTTGCCTCATCCTTTAAATCCTTAGGCTCTGATTCAAAGTTTAATGCATCGATACGTGTTTTTACAAAAGCTTACGCTATAATTATACCCATTGGATTTTGTTTCATTGCTATATACCATTTATTGGTCAGTAATGTAACACACTAATTTATTGTTTAATAAAAAATATGTCACAAATTAATAGTAATAATTTTTTTAATATTCCAGAGATACATTCAAATATTAAACTATATGTAAGTGTTACATTTTGTGTTATTATTATTTATTATTTATTAATTTTTTTTTCATTAAATTTGTAACACATTATTATGAACAGAATTACTTATTCACTTAACTATCGTAAACCTAAAGAGGAGTATAATCCAAATGATGAGTTAGTTGTTTGTCTGCGTTACTTTTATAAAAATCAAACTACTAATAAATCCAAAATTATTAAAAAAAGTACCGGGATTAAGTGTAAATTATCTGATTGGAATGTTGACTGGCATAAAACTCCTGAGCGTTTTCCTATTAAAGATACTGACATTAACTCCTTAAAAAAAAATAAATCATTAAAATCAAAAGTAAAAAAATTCAAGTCTTACCTCTCTAATTTAGACACACCTCTTACTACAAACCAATCTAAGCTTTGTTCTAAAGTACCACTCGGTCCTCTTTCTGATAAATGGACTTTTCATAAAAATAATATAAATCTTGTAAGTCCTGCTAACAAAAGACTAATTGACGTCATTGTTGTAGGGACTGGCTTGGCAGGCGGTTCAGCTTCAGCTACATTAGCAGAGTTGGGTTATAACGTAAAGTCTTTCTGTTTTCAAGATTCTCCAAGAAGAGCTCATTCAATTGCTGCACAAGGCGGTATTAATGCAGCAAAGAACTATCAAGGAGACGGCGATTCCGTACATAGATTATTTTATGATACGATTAAAGGGGGCGACTACAGGTCAAGAGAATCAAATGTATATAGACTAGCTGAAGTATCTACTAATATAATTGATCAATGCGTAGCTCAAGGTGTACCTTTTGCACGAGAGTACGGAGGTCTTCTAGATAATAGGTCTTTTGGAGGTGTTTTGGTTTCAAGAACTTTTTACGCAAAAGGTCAAACTGGTCAACAACTTTTATTAGGGGCTTACTCTGCAATGAACAGACAAATTGCCAGAGGAAAAATCAAAATGTATAACCGTCACGAAATGTTAGATCTTGTAAAAGTAGATGGTAAAGCTAGAGGAATAATAACAAGAAATTTGGTCAATGGTAAAATTGAACGCCACTCTGCTCATGCTGTTGTAATAGCCTCCGGTGGATATGGAAATTTATTTTTCTTGTCCACAAATGCGATGGGTAGTAATGTTTCTGCAACTTGGAAAATTCACAAAAAAGGAGCGTTTTTTGCAAATCCATGTTTCACTCAAATACACCCAACATGTATTCCTGTCTCAGGTGACCATCAATCTAAGTTGACCTTGATGTCAGAATCTTTGAGAAATGATGGAAGAATTTGGGTTCCGAGAAAACTTAGTGATGCAGAAGAAATTAGAAACGGTACTAAAAAGCCGACTGACCTTGCTGAAAACGAAAGGGATTATTATTTAGAAAGAAGATACCCAGCTTTTGGAAATCTCGTCCCAAGAGATGTTGCATCAAGAGCAGCTAAAGAAAGATGTGATGCTGGATATGGAGTTAACAAAACTGGTGAAGCTGTATATTTAGATTTTGAGGCAGCAATAATAAGATATGGGAAGGAAAAAGCACATTTAAAGGGTTTGGATGAGGATGATTTAGAAATTGTTAAAAAATTAGGAAGAGATGTTATTAGGTCTAAATATGGGAATCTTTTTCAGATGTATGAAAAAATTGTTGATCAAAATCCTTATCATACCCCTATGATGATATATCCTGCTGTTCACTATACTATGGGTGGTATTTGGGTCGACTATAACTTAATGACAACCATTCCAGGATGTTTTGCAATTGGAGAAGCAAATTTTTCAGATCATGGAGCTAACCGATTGGGTGCCTCTGCACTCATGCAAGGGCTTGCAGATGGATATTTTGTTCTACCATATACAATTGGTGATTACTTAGCAGATGACATTAGAACCGGTCCAATTTCAACAAATTTACCTGAGTTTGAAGAAGCTGAAAGAGATGTCAGAAAAAAAATAAATAATCTTTTAGAAAATAAGGGAACGAAAACGGTGGATCATTTTCATAAAATTTTAGGAAAAATAATATGGAATAAGTGTGGAATGTCCAGAAATGCAAAAAACCTCAAAGAGGCAATTAGTGAAATTAAAAAATTAAGAGAAGATTTTTATAATGATGTTTTTGTTCCAGGAACTAATGAATCATTTAATGAATCTCTTGCAAAGGCATTGAGAGTAGCTGATTTTTTAGAGTTAGGTGAGTTATTTGCCAAAGATGCACTTACAAGAACAGAGTCGTGTGGAGGTCACTTTAGAGAAGAATCCCAAACACCTGAAGGTGAGGCACTCAGAGATGACAAAAACTTTACGTTTGTTTCAGCTTGGGAATATTGTGGTGAACCAAGTAATGCAAAACTCCACAAAGAAAACCTTTCGTTTAGTAATGTTGAACTAAAAACTAGATCTTATAAGTAAACATGAAATTAACATTAAAAATTTGGAGACAACCTAATTCAGAAATTGAAGGAAAGATAGTTTCGTATGAAATTGATAACATATCTCCCGACATGTCTTTTTTAGAAATGATGGATGTTTTAAATGAAGAGCTAACAATTAAAGGAATTGATCCTGTTGCATTTGATCATGATTGCAGAGAAGGTATTTGTGGATCATGCTCAATGTTTATAAATGGAGAAGCACATGGTCCTGACAGGTATATAACGACTTGTCAGTTACACATGAGAAAATTTAAAGATGGGGATACAATTTATATAGAACCATTTAGGGCAAAAACATTTCCAGTAATTAAAGATTTAGTTGTTGATCGGTCTGCTTTTGATAGAATTCAACATTCAGGTGGATATATTTCAGTAAATACCTCAGGTAACACACAAGATGCTAATGCTATTCCTATTGAAAAAGAAAATGCAGACAAGGCTTTTGATGCAGCAACTTGTATTGGTTGTGGAGCATGTGTAGCAACATGTAAAAATTCAAGTGCAATGTTATTTGTCTCTGCAAAAATTTCTCAATTTGCATTGTTACCCCAAGGTGAGGTTGAAGCAACGGATAGGGTAATAAATATGGTTAACCAAATGGATGAGGAAGGGTTTGGAAATTGTACCAACACAGGAGCATGTCAAGTTGAATGCCCTAAAGGAATATCTTTAGATAATATAGCTAGAATGAACAGAGAGTTGGTGAAGGCTAAAATGAAAAAATAACTTAGTTTAAATTAATTCTTTCATCCAAAATCCAATTTGCTCTTACATCAAATTCTTTTTCCACGTGATAAGTTTTTTCAGGTTTGATTTTTTTTATAAAAGAACCTGTGTCCCACTTTCCATTTTTATTTTTATCGACAATAATTTTGAGAAAATATTTTGAAGGTTTAATGTTTTTGAAAACGCAATAAACATCATTTGAACTAATAATTTTTTCCTTGATTACTTCCTCATCAAAATTGGTTAATTGAACTATTAACGGAGATGCCTTTTTATTAGAAATATTTAAACGAATCGTACCATAATCTGATTTTTTCTTTGTAGAAAAACTATAATTGATAGTATCGTTTGTAAAACCAAGAAAACTAGTTATTGCATTTGGATAAAGAGATAATTTATATTTTTCATTGGGTATAACTTCAAAGTCAAAAATAAGTTCATATTTATTTTTACTTATTTCTGATTTAAAAGGAATTGTAATTGAATCTTTATTTAACAATGAAATAAAATCATCTCCGATACGATTCAAAGGAATGTTACTTAAAATTTTGAAATTATTATCTAAATCGAGCGTATTTTCGATATTAGGTTTTAAAATTAGTGAGTCTTTTTCTTTCTTTTTATGTTTTAAAGTGTAAGATTTTGTGTAATTTTCTTTTGTCACATTGAAAACTAAAGAGTCGTATTTTATATCATTAACCCAAAAATTTATTGTGTCCTTTTCAGGATCTCTAGTTACAATGTAGTTATTATTAGTTAATAAATCGTTAGCTATGGATATTTTAGCTCCACTGGGATTTCCTTGGAATCCAAAACTAATTTTATTATTTGATTCAAGAAAAGGCTTAAACACTTCGAACTCCATTTCTTCTTTAAAAAGATTAAAATTTAATTCTTCTTCCAAAGGTAATTCGATATAATTTTCAATAAATCCAATTTCTTCAAATTCCGGATCAAACAATAAATTTTTATTAATATCATTTAAAGCAATCATTAAATATCTGCCCTCTTTAATATTACTTATTTCATATGATGTTGTATCCAAAGTACTTCCAATATATCTGGGGAGTGAATGGTAAATTATTGAATCAGAAAAATTCTCATCAATGGGGTAAAGAAGAGTACTTATATATTCCTCCGTTTTTCTATTAAAAACACTTTTCACATTACCTGTGATTTTTAGGGAATCAATATAATTTCCTGTAGAAAAGACATATTTGAAAAATGGTAAAACATTACCCTCATTATTGTCAACTACACTTTCTCCAAAATTAAAAACATATGTACTGTTTTCTGGTAAATTTTTGTTAATATCAATTTGAATATATTTTGACGCTCCAGATTGTGGGTTTATTGAATATATGTTCTTATCAATTGGTGGAGATACAACTAACTGATTTCTAAAGTCATCAAGTTTAATGTATTCGTCAAAGAACAAACGAATTCTTTTTTCTTTAAATTTTGTGGTATTAATTTCAGGAACTGCTTTTATCAAGACAGGCGGATTTTCATCTTTTGGCCCCCCCTCAGGCATTCCTCTTTTCGCACAATTTGTAAGTAGCACTGAAAAAAAAATCAAAAAAATAATTTTGAAGTGATTCATAAAAAAATACTTTTACTCTACAAATTAACGATTTTTTAACCTATTAGTATAAAAACTGGATAATTAGAATTTATTAAAATATAACCACTATTTTTGCTTTTGTAATGTCAGATGATAAGTTCAAAAAGGTTATTTCTCATGCTAAAGAATATGGTTTTGTTTTCCAGTCTAGTGAAATTTATGACGGTTTAAGTGCCGTTTATGATTATGGACAAAATGGTACAGAGCTTAAAAATAACATAAAAGAATATTGGTGGAAATCAATGGTCCGACTCAATGATAACATTGTTGGTTTGGATTCTGCTATATTAATGCATCCCAAAGTGTGGAAAGCATCAGGCCACGTAGATGCTTTTAATGATCCACTAATTGACAATAAAGACTCAAAAAAAAGATATAGAGCTGACGTGTTAATTGAGGAATATATCTTAAAAATTGAATCAAAAATTATAAAGGAAGTTAAAAAGGCAAAAAAGAGATTTGGAAAAGATTTTGATGAAGATCAGTTTTTAAAGACAAGTCAAAGAGTTGTTGAATACCGCAATCAAATTCAATCTATTAAGAATGATTTTTCTGAAGTAATGGAAAAAGATGATTTAAGTGGATTAAAAAAAATAATTGAAAAATTAGAAATTACTTGTCCAATCTCTGGGTCAAAAAACTGGACCGACGTTAAACAATTTAATTTAATGTTTGGAACTAAATTAGGGTCATCCTCTGAAAACACTATGGATTTGTATTTAAGGCCCGAAACAGCTCAGGGTATTTTTATCAACTTTTTAAATGTTCAAAAAACCAGTCGATTAAAAGTTCCATTTGGAATTGCTCAAATTGGTAAGGCATTTAGAAATGAAATTGTTGCAAGGCAGTTTGTTTTTAGAATGAGAGAATTCGAACAAATGGAAATGCAATTTTTTATAAAACCCGGCACTCAAAAAAACTGGTATGAAAAATGGAAGGAACAAAGAATAAATTGGCACATGTCTTTGGGAATGGGAAATGAAAATTATAGGTTTCATAATCATGAAAAGTTAGCTCATTATGCAGATGCAGCTTGTGACATTGAATTTAATTTTCCTTTTGGGTTTAGAGAATTAGAGGGCATTCACTCTAGAACTGACTTTGATCTGTCAAACCATGAGAAATATTCTCAAAAAAAATTAAAATATTTTGATTCAAATACAAATGAAAGTTATATACCCTTTGTAGTTGAAACATCATTAGGACTAGACAGAATGTTTTTAGCTGTTCTTTCAAATGCTCTTTCAAATGAGGATCTAAAAGATGGCTCATCAAGAGTTATCCTTAAATTACCATATATATTATCTCCAATAAAAGTTGCAATTCTTCCACTGTTAAAAAAAGATGGTCTTCCTGAAATGGCAAAACACATATCTGAAAAATTTAAAACAAATTTTCCTACAGTTTATGATGAAAAAGATGCGATTGGAAGAAGATACCGCAGACAAGACGCTTTAGGGACTCCTTTTTGTATAACAATAGATCATCAATCCTTAACTTCAAATACTTTCACTCTTCGAGATAGAGATTCAATGAAACAGGAAAGATTGTCAATTGAAAAAATTGAGAAAAAAATACACTCTAAATTAAGTTTTAAAAATTGGTTTAAAGCATAATGAAGATTTGCTCATATAATGTCAATGGAATAAGGGCGGCTATTAAAAAAGGGTTAATAGATTGGTTAAAAGACTATAACCCTGATGTGGTATGTTTTCAAGAAATTAAGGCTAATTCTGATCAAATTGATATAGAATTATTTAGCCAAATTGGTTATTCAAATAATTATTGGTTTTCAGCTCAAAAAAAAGGATATAGTGGGGTTGCCATACTCTCCAAAGCTAAACCACTCAAAGTCACCTATGGCACTGGAATTGATCATATGGATTTTGAAGGAAGAAACTTAAGGATTGATTTTAAAAATTTTTCTGTGATGAGCCTATATTTACCATCTGGAACTAACCTGAATAGACTAGAATATAAGTTTAGATATATGGATGAATTTTTAAGTTATATAAATGACTTAAAAAAATCAACCCCAAATTTGATTATTTGTGGAGATTTTAATATTTGTCATCAGGCAATTGACATACATGATCCCATTCGAAATGCTAAGATTTCTGGTTTTTTGCCAAGAGAAAGAGAGTGGATAACAAACTTAATGGATTTAGGTTTTATCGACTCATTTAGATATTTAAATTCTCAGCCTAATTCTTACAGTTGGTGGAGTTATCGAGCTAATTCACGGGCAAATAATAAGGGTTGGAGAATTGATTATAACATGGTTAGTAATAGCTTAGAAACAAATATCAAGTCATCTTATTTGTTAAATAATATTTATCATTCTGATCACTGCCCTGTTGGACTTGAATTAAAATTTGATTAATGGATTATAATTATTTACCTGGAACTGAAATTAATGTAAGTAAAATATGTTTAGGCACCATGACTTTTGGTAATCAAAATACAGTTGAAGAATCTGAAGAGCAGATGAATTATGCATTGGAAAACGGAGTTAATTTTTTTGATACAGCTGAGCTATACCCTGTTCCAGCATCTGCAGAAAGGTATGCTGATACTGAAAAAATCATAGGTAATTGGATGAAAAAAAAATCTAATAGGGATAAAATTATTTTAGCAACTAAAATTGCTGGACCCGGAGATTACACAAAACATATAAGAACTACTGGATTTAGTGAAAGATCCTTATTTGATGCTGTTGAAGGCAGCTTGAAAAGGTTGAAAACAGATTATATTGATTTGTATCAGTTACATTGGCCTGAAAGACAAACTAACACTTTTGGACAGAGAGGATATAAATTTAATGAAAATGATCATTGGGATGAAAATTTTGAATCTGTTTTAATGACACTCAAAGAAATTATCAAACAAGGAAAAGTTCGTCAAATTGGTCTTTCAAACGAAAATCCGTGGGGATTAATGAGATTCATTGAATTGTCTAAAAAAAATCTTCCCAAAATGATCTCTATTCAAAATCCATACTCACTCTTAAATAGACTTTTTGAAGTTGGTAATGCTGAAATATGCATTAAAGAAAATGTGGGTTTACTAGCATACTCTCCACTTGGTTTTGGAGTACTGAGCGGAAAGTATTTAGGAGGTAAAATTCCAGACGATAGTAGACTAAAACTTTTTCCAAATTTAAAAAGATTTGCTGGAAAAGAATCGATGAATGCAACTGAACAATACATGCAAATAGCATTAAAACACGGAATTTCATTAGCACAGATGTCACTTGCCTATGTTAATTCTAGAAGATTTGTTACAAGTAATATTATTGGTGCATCAAAAATGTGTCAATTGAAAGAAAATGTTGAAAGTATAAATATAAAGTTAAATACAGAGATATTAGCCGAAATAGAAAATGTACAAAATAAAATCCCTAATCCAGCTCCTTAAATAAATTTTTCATTAACTCTTCTACTTTTGAAAATTTCAGAGCTTTTATGCTTTTGGGAATATTTAATGTTTTAGTTGATTTAGCCAGTACTATATATTTAAAACCTAATTTTTCAGCTTCATTTATTCTTTGATCAATTTTTGGAATATTTCTTAGCTCACCGGATAACCCAATTTCTGCAGCAAAGCACATCCCATTTGGAATAGGTATATTAAAATTACTAGAAAGTATGGAAGAAATAACAGCTAAATCTATAGCAGGATCTTCAATTTTTATTCCTCCTGTAATATTAAGAAAGACATCTTTTTTCCCCAGATTAAATCCAGCTTTTTTTTCTAAAACTGCCAAAAGCATGTTTAATCTTTTAATGTTAAAACCTGTTGTACTTCGCTGAGGAGTGCCATAAACTGCACTACTTACTAAGGCCTGAACTTCAATCATAATAGGTCTAATTCCCTCAATAGTTGCTGCGATTGCATTTCCACTTAAAATTTCTTTATTATTAGAAATGAGTAATTCACTTGGGTTTTTAATTTGGTTCAAACCAGAACTTAACATTTCGTAAATACCTATCTCTGATGTTGACCCATATCTATTTTTTTTGGATCTTAAAATTCTATAAATATGATTTTTGTCCCCTTCAAAATGTAAAACGACATCAACCATATGCTCTAAAACTTTTGGTCCGGCTATTCCACCATCCTTAGTAATGTGTCCAACTATTAAAAATGGAATACTAGTTTTTTTTGCAAAATTTAAAAAACAAGATGTGGACTCTTTAATTTGAGAAACACTTCCAGGGCTACTAGCTAAAATATTTGTGTGTAAAGTTTGAATGGAATCTATTACTACTAGATCAGGGTTTATTTTATTTATTTGATTAGTTATGGATTCAACATTTGTCTCGTTGAAAACGTAACATTCATTTGAGTCGGAATTTATACGATTGGATCTTAATTTAATTTGTTGAAGACTTTCTTCTCCAGTAACGTAAAGAACCTTTAGTTTCAAATTTAAAGAAATTTGAAGTAAAAGTGTGGATTTCCCAATTCCAGGTTCTCCCCCAATTAAAACTACAGATCCAGGAACTAATCCCCCACCTAAAACTCTGTTTAATTCTTTATCACTTAAGTTGATTCTTGTTGTATCATCAGTACTTATTTTAGAAATTTGTTTTGGTTTATTGTTGCTTTGATTTTTAAGAAGACCGAAATCTTCATTTTTTGTACTTTGAATAACTTCTTCTGCCAGGGTATTCCATTCTTTACAAGAATTACATTGCCCCATCCACTTGGGATATTTGCTGCCACAATTTTGACAAAAAAAAGCAGTTTTTACTTTAGCCAACTCTAGTTATTTTAACTTATAATTTTTATTTAATATAGGTAAAAAAATGAAAGATAAACAACCAAAAATCACTACAATTAAAGTTTGAGATGTCCATACAACCCATCCAAAAGTTATAGCACTTTCATATGGAACCTCATATTGAGTAATTACAGATGATATTGCTAATGGGTATGCACCAAGTCCACCGTTAGTCAATGTCATGGCAATTGCACCTGCAACAAATGAGAAAAAAATTGCCTCAATTGGCAGAAAAAAAGTCTCCGCAATACTAAATTTGGCAATATAAAGCATAAGGAAATATGAAATCCAAATAGTGAAAGTATAAATGAAAAAATTTAATTTTTTTTCAATTTTAAATACTGACAAAATACCTTCTTTAATATTCAATATATATCTATGTATTTTGTTCTTAAAACTGTATTTCAACTTTCCCCAAATAAAAACAAAAAAACATAATAAAAGTAAAATATAAATTGAGATTTTAACAAGATTAAAATCTTTATCAACATTTAAAAAATCAAAACTGTTTACACCAACAAATACTAGCATAGCCAGAATAAAAACATCAATAATTCTTTCGGCCACAATTGTTCCTAAGTTTTTTTCAAAGGGAATTCTTTCATAATAATAAACTAAACTGGCTCTAAGAAACTCTCCAGACCTTGGAATTCCAAAGTTTGATAAAAGTCCGGCAAATATTGTCATAATAGAATTATGTAATTGCAAATTAAATCCAAGGGGACTTATTAAAATTTGCCAACGTTTAGCTCTTAGTAAATGACTGATAAGTCCAATTAACATTGAAAATAATATAAATTTATAATCGGCATTTTTAATTGATTCTATTATAACTTTCTGCTCTTCAATACTAGTATCTTTAAATGAGCAGTAAACTAAAAAAAGACCAATTAAAAGAGGAAAAATTATTTCCGTTCTTAAAATTTTTCCCTTCATCATATATTAATTCAGTAAATTATTATCATTGGGAAAGATAATATTAGGCTTATATTTTTTTGCTTCTTCAACCCCCATTGTAACATAACTAATAATAATTATATAATCTCCTTTTTGAACTTTTCTAGCAGCGGGACCATTTAAAGTGACTTCCCCACTATTTTTTTTTCCATTTATTACGTAAGTTTCGATTCTTTCTCCATTATTTATATTTACTACCTGAACTTTTTCTCCAATTATTAAATTTGAAGCTTTGATTAGTTCTTCATCAATGGTAATACTTCCAATGTAGTTTAAGTCACAACCAGTTACTTTTACTCTATGAATTTTAGATTTGAGTATTTGAATTTGCATTGCGCAAATATATATATTAATTAAGCAATATGTTGTCAATTAATCTTACCTTATTAATTGACACACATATAAAAGCCCTATATGTTTTTTTTGGATTTATTTTATCACAAATTTCTAAAGTATTAGCATCAGCAATTTCTAAATATTCTACTTTAAAAGAATTAATTTTTTCAATTTTATTTATTAAATTTTTTTTGATTGATTTAAAATCTGATTTATATAAGTTTTCAGCTACATATTTTAAACTATTGTAAATAATAGACGAGCTGTTTCTTTGGTTGCTACTTAGTAGTTTATTTCTAGAGCTTAATGCTAAACCGTTTTTCTCTCTGACGGTAGGACATAAAATCAATTTTACTTTAATTTTTTCAATATTAATTAGGTCCTTAATTATTAATACTTGTTGGTAATCTTTTTCCCCGAAATAGACATTTTTTGGTTTAAAAAGATGAAGAAGCTTGGAAACTATTGTTGCAACTCCATTAAAGTGATTTTTTCTATGTTTCCCTTCAAGTACAGAGTCTAGCTTTTTAAAATTATAAACTTTAGAAATAATTTTATCTCCATACATCTCAAATTCAGAAGGGCTAAAAATATTAATATTATTAGAGATACTCTTGATTAGTTTGATATCCTTATTTAAGTTTTTAGGATAGTTAATTAAGTCATTTTTTTTATCAAACTGTGTTGGATTTAAAAATATGCTAACCCAAACCAAATCATTTTCTTTTGTGGCAGTTTTAATAAGGGACAAATGACCCTCATGAAGAGAGCCCATAGTTGGAACTAGACCTATCGATTTGTTTTTAGACTTATTTAATCTAATTTTTACTTCGTTTTTTGTAAAAAAAGGTGACATTTAATATAACTTTAACAGTTGCAACAATAAGTATTTTAGACTAAATCTAACATAATTTTTGTAATTTCGCATTCACTAATATTTAATTAGATAGAAAGGATTTTATGAACGGAAAAAAAATACTTTTTGTTTCATCCGAAGTTATACCATATCTTCCAAACAACAACATATCATCCCTTTCATACAGTTTGCCTAAAATGGTAAATGAAAATGGTGGTCAAACTCGAATATTTATCCCAAAATATGGCATAATAAATGAAAGAAGACACCAACTTCACGAAGTTATAAGGCTATCGGGAATGAATTTAATCATTGACGATATAGACATGCCATTGATTATAAAAGTGGCCTCAATCCCTAAAGAAAGAATGCAAGTATATTTTATTGATAATGAGGAGTATTTTAAAAATAGAGGACTTCATGTCAATGAAGACAAAAAACTTTACAAGGATAATGACGAAAGAGCTATCTTCTTTGCCAAAGGTGTGGTTGAAACCATAAAAAAATTAAACTGGTCACCTGATATTATTCATGTTCATGGCTGGATTGCTTCACTTCTTCCACTTTATTTAAAAGAATATTACAAAGATGAGCCATTATTTAGTGCAACTAAAGTAGTGGTGTCCTTATATGAAAATGAAATAAGTGGGAAACTTAGTTCAAAGATTATTAATAAAATTCAATTTGATGATATTGAAAGTGATACATTACAAGTCCTGGAAGATAAATCATATAAAAGTTTATCAAAAATTGCGATTCTGAACTCAGATGGTGTGATTTTTGCAAATAATGATGTTAATGAAGTATACAGGGATATTGCTAGTTCAAATAAGATACCAATATTAGAATGTAATTCTCCTGAAGATTTTAAAAAAGAATACTTAAATTTTTACAATACAGAAATACTTAATTAAGTCTGAAATGAATAAAATTAAATTTTTTTTAATTGTTTTTATAATTTCTTCCTGCAATAAAGATTACAATACGATTGGGATTAATTTAATAGACAATAAACCTTTCAATACAAGTTTAAAAGAAGTTCCTGTTTTTGTTAAAATGAAGAGGATTCCACCCTATGTTATAAACCAAATACAAACTCACCAGTTAGGAACATATAGTGATAACGTTTACGGTAAAAGCGAGGTGACTTTTATGTCTCAATTATCAATGGAAACACCAGAACCAGTCTTCGGAATTTTTAAACAAATTGATGAGGTAAATGGTAAAGAAGATAATATTGAATGTATTCCTGAAGAGGAAAAATTAAAAGACGTTTTCTTAGATATTCCATTTTTTACAAATGTTAATGATGATGATAATGATGGTGTAATTAATCTTTATGATGTAGACAGTAATGATCCTGAAAGTGATAGCGATGGTGATGGCTTGTCTGATATTGAAGAGGCACAAACAGGACAAAACCCATTAAATCCAGATACTGATGGAGATGGTATATTAGATGGCGAAGATACTGAATCAAGAAATCCTGACGGAAATGCCACTGTTTACGAATTAGATTCTTTAATCGGAAACTCGCAAGGTAAGTTTAAACTTAAGGTAAGTGAGTTGGATTACTATTTGAGAAATTATGATCCAGACTCAAATTTTGAAAATTTTCAGAAATATTATTCAAATAATGTTATTTCCCAAAATTTTAGCGGTTCGGTTTTATTCGATGATGAAATTGAAATTAATTCTAAAGAACTTGTTTTTTGGAATGAAGATGATCCAGAAACAGAAGAAGATGATGAATCTGAGACTGTAAAGGAAAGACTAACACCAAGAATTAGAGTTTCACTTGATAAAGATTTTTTTCAAAGTAAAATAATTGACCAGGAAGGTTCTGAAAATTTGGCTAACAATGATAATTTTAAATTATACTTAAAAGGGCTTGTTATTAAAGCATATGATTTCACCGATCCTTTTTTAATGATTCTTAATTTTAATGAAGCTGAAATTAGATTAGTTTATGATTATAAAAAATATGATAAGAAAGGTACTCCGGAAGACACATCTGACGACGTTATTGAGGATAAAGAGGAGTCATATAAATTAAAAATAGATGGTTATAAATTAAATTCTTTCAAAAATGATCCATATCCAGCACAAATTCAAACAGAAATTCTGGATACAATAAATAATCCCAAATCTGTTTATTTAAAGGGTGGAGAGGGAATAATGGCCGAAATCGAATTATTTAAGGATAATGATGGAAACGATTTACTTGAAGAAATCAGAGCTAAAGATTGGTTAATTAATGAAGCTAATCTAACAATGTATATTGACAAGGAAATGCTTTCAGTCAACGGTGGAATTGTAGAGCCTTCAAGACTTTATCTTTACGACTTAAAAGGAAAGCAGCCTCTACTAGATTATTTTATAGATAATTCATCTGGTCCTAGAGCTTTTCAAAATAAAGTGATTCATGGTGGACTCATTGAATTAGATGAGGATAAAAACGGTTTATTATACAAGATTAAGATAAGTGAGCATATCAAAAATATAATTAGAAAAGATTCTACAAATGTAAAACTAGGACTTGTTGTGAGCTCTGATATTAGCAGCTCTATGAACACAGAAATAGATAATTCGGAACTGATGACATATATACCTCAGCCTTCTGTAATAAATCCGTTAGGCACTGTTTTGATTGGACCCAACCCAGTCCCAGAAAATACTTCTAAAAGGATGAGGTTAAATTTGTTTTACACTGAGGTTAACAATGATTAATAAACTTAATTTTATTAATAAACATCTTGTGTAATTTTTTGAGAAACTCTACAGTTTCTTTCTGAGTCTTGCTACAGGAGCACCTATCATTTCTCTGTATTTTGCAACAGTTCTTCGAGCTATAGGATACCCTTTTTTATTAATGATTTTGGTAAGTTGGTCGTCGGTAAGGGGTTTAGATTTATCTTCATTTAAAATAATTCCTTCCAGTTCTTTTTTTATTTCAATAGTTGAAACTTCTACTCCTTTATCATTTTTGATACCCTCAGAAAAAAAGTATTTAATCAATTTTGTCCCGTAAGGACAATCTACGTACTTACTGTTGGCTACACGAGAAATAGTGGATATATCCATTCCTATTTTTTCAGCAATATCTTTAAGGATCATAGGTTTTAGGTCACTTTCGTCACCGGAATAAAAATAATCCTTTTGAAAATCCATAATCGCCTCCATGGTAAGTAGCAGGGTTTGATTTCTTTGATTTATTGCGTCAATAAACCACTTTGCTGAATCTAATTTTTGTTTAATAAACGTAACTGCTTCTTTTTGTGATTTGGATATTTTTTTTGACTCTTGATAGCCTGACAACATATTTTTATATTCATTTGAAACATATAGACTTGGTGCATTTCTTGAATTTAAATTAAGCTTTAATTTATTGTCAATCAGCTCAATGGTAAAGTCTGGTATTATTGTAGAATTTATTTTAGTTGTTTCAGAGTATGCACTTCCAGGCTTGGGATTAAGTTTTTCAATTTCCTTGACAGCATCTTTTAAATCTTTTTCTGAAATCGACATTTTGATTAAAATTTTCTTATAATGTTTCTTAATGAACATTTCAAAATGATTTGAAAGAATTATAATTGCATTGTTTGTTGATTTACTAACAACCTTTCTTTTAAGTTGGATCAATAAACACTCTTTCAGATTTCTAGCTCCAACGCCTGGAGGATCTAATAGGTGAATTGTTTTCAAAATTTCTTCAACTTTATTTGTATTAGTGTATACACCCATTGTAAATGCTAAATCATCTACTATGTCAGAAATTTCTCTCCTTAAATAGCCAGTTTGATCAATACTTCCAACTAAAAAATTAGCAATTTGATCATCTTCTCCGACAAAAGAAAATGATTGAAGCTGATTTTTTAGAGATTGGTTAAAACCTATCCCAGAAACAAATGGAATGTTTTTTTCTTCATCATCTGCACTATTATTATTTGTATTTAGCTTGTAATCTGGAGTATCATCATCATTAAGATAATCTTCGATGTTAATTTCGTCATCATTATTATTGTCTTCAAATTCATTGGATTCATCATCAAGATCATTTTCTTGTTCTTTTCCAGATTCTAAAGCAGGGTTTTCTTCAATTTCTCTGGCTAAGCGTTGTTCCAGCTCCTGCAAAGGCAACTGAATTAATTTCATCAATTGAATTTGTTGAGGAGATAATTTTTGGGATAATTTAAATTGTAATTTTTGATTTAGCATGGAGTAATATTAAATCAAAAATACAAAAAACACCTTTATTGGTGGACGAATTTAAAATTCTGCGCTTTTTGGTGTTCTGGGGAATGGAATGACGTCTCTAATATTTGACATACCAGTTGCAAATAATATCAATCTCTCTAAACCAAGTCCAAAACCACTGTGTTTAACACTACCATATTTCCTCAAGTCAAGGTACCACCATAATTCTTTTTCATCAATTTTTAGTTCTTGGACTCGGTCCTTTAGCACGTCTAATCTCTCCTCTCTTTGGGATCCCCCTACAATTTCACCAATACCAGGAAATAAGATGTCCATTGCTTTAACAGTTTTTTTATCATCATTTAAACGCATATAAAATGCTTTTATGTTGGCAGGATAGTTGTAAATTACTACAGGTTTTTTAAAGTGTTTTTCTACTAGAAATCTTTCATGTTCGCTCTGTAAATCAATCCCCCAATCATTGACCGGAAACTTAAATTTTTTCTTTTTATTAGGTTTGGAGTTTTTTAAGATAGTTATAGCATCAGAATACGTTATTTTTTCAAAATCATTTTTAATTACAAAATTTAATCTTTCGATTAAATCTAATTCACTCCTTTCCGCTTCAGGTTTAGATTTTTGTTCTTTTGTATACCTATCATTTAAAAACTCTAAGTCATCTTTGGAGTTTTTAACCAAATCTTCTAAAATATATTTTATAAATTTTTCTGCTAAATCAATATTGTCATTAAGATCATAAAAAGCCATTTCTGGTTCAATCATCCAAAATTCAGCTAAATGTCTGGTAGTGTTTGAATTTTCAGCTCTAAAAGTTGGTCCAAAAGTGTAAACTTTCCCTAAGCCTAAAGCCAAACTTTCCGCTTCTAGCTGTCCAGAAACAGTCAAATTTGTCTCTTTTCCAAAAAAATCTTCCTTAAAGTTTACTTCATTATTATTATTAATAGGAACATTTTTTAAATCCAGTGTAGTTACATTAAACATTTCTCCAGCTCCCTCTGCATCACTTCCAGTTATTATCGGAGTATTTATATAAAAAAATCCGTTTTCTTTAAAAAATTTGTGAACTGCAAAAGATATATTAGAACGAATTCTCATAATTGCGCTAAATGTTTGAGTTCTTATTCTAAGATGAGCATTTTCTCTTAAAAACTCTAGAGAATGTTTTTTTGGTTGAATTGGATAGGAGTTGGCATCACATTCACCCAAAATATCTATTTCATGTACTTCAATCTCTGATGATTGTCCTTTTCCTAGGCTTGGAACCAATAAACCTTTAATTTTTAAAGATGTCCCAGTATTTATTTTTGAAATTATTTTATTGTCTGTTTTTTCAAAATGAACAACACACTGAATATTTTTTAAACTAGATCCATCATTTAATGAGATAAACCTGTTAGCCCTGAACGTCTTTACCCAACCTTCAACAGTAATAGTTTGAGACTGGGGTGTTGTATTTAAAATTTGTTTTACTGAAATCTTATTCATTTGAAAATAGTAATTATAATTACACCGAAAGAATTTCTTTTTCTTTTATTATATAAATTTTATCTATTTTTTCAATAAAACTGTCGGTTAAGTTTTGAATATCATCCTCAGAAATAGCCTTCTGGTCTGTAGACGAATCAGTTTTCTTTATTTCGTTGTTTGCTTCTTTTCTTGCGTTTCTGACGCTTACTTTTGCCTGTTCTATTTCAACTTTTGAAATTTTAACCAATTCTCTTCTTCTTTCTTCGGTTAGTGGAGGTATTGAAATGATTATAGATTCTCCATTATTCATCGGATTAAAACCAAGATTTGCAATCATTATGGCCTTTTCAATATCTTGTAATTTATCTTTTTCCCAAGGCTGTACTGAAATTGTCTGTGAATCGGGTGTGCTTATATTAGCAATTTGAGATAATGGCGTTAAAGAGCCATAGTATTCGACCCTTACACTTGAAAGCATAGATGGATTTGCTTTGCCTGCCCTAATATTTAACAACTCTCTTTCTAAATGATCGATAGAGTTGGACATGGATTCCTTACATGCTTCAATGATAAATTCAATTTCTTCCAATTTAATTAATTTACTGTAGTACCAATTTTGTTTCCCTTTATAACCTGCAACAAATTACCTTGTTTGTTCATATTAAAAACAACAATAGGGAGATTGTTTTCTTTACTTAAAGTAAATGCAGTTGAATCCATTATTTTCAAATTTTTATCTAAAACACTATTAAATGATATGGATTCAAACATGGTTGCATTTTCATTTTTTTCAGGGTCTGAATCATAAATACCATCTACTCTTGTACCCTTTAATATAACATCAGCATTAATTTCAATTGCTCTGAGAACTGCTGCTGAATCTGTTGTGAAGAAAGGATTTCCAGTACCTCCACCAAAAATAACAACTCTACCCTTTTCCAAGTGTCTTACAGCTTTTCTTTTAATATATGCCTCGGCAACTGCCTCAATTTTGATAGCAGTTTGAAGTCTGGTTTGGATTTTATTTTCTTCTAATGCACTTTGTAAGGCAAGACCATTAATAACTGTAGCAAGCATACCCATATAGTCGGCTTGAACACGGTCCATTCCATTGCTTGCAGCGGAAACTCCTCTAAAAATATTACCTCCTCCAATTACAATCGCAACTTCAACACCTAGGTTAGTAATCGATTCAATTTCTTTAGCATACTGGTTGATTCTGTTTGGGTCAATTCCGTACTGCCTTTCACCTAATAGTGCTTCACCACTTAATTTCAATAAAACCCGTTTGTAAGCCATTTTTGATTGTTGATCAAATATAATGATTTCAAAAAAAAAAATAGAGAAGCTGTAAATTATACTAACGAAACTCTTTTGAATCCAGTAATTCTTAAGTTAGAGTCCACAGACTTCACATAATCATTGACACTTTTTTTACTGTCTTTGATAAAATCTTGATTTACAAGGGTGTTGTCTTTAAAAAATCTTTTAAGTTTACCTTTTGCTATGTTATCGAGCATATTTTCAGGCTTACCCTCTTGTCTGAGTTGATCTTTTGCAATTTCAATTTCTTTTTCAATAGTTGCTCTTTCAACACCATTTTCATCAAGTGCAATTGGGTTCATAGCAGCAGCTTGCATTGCAATATTTTTGGCAACTTCTTCAATACCCTCAGCTTTTGAGGAAAAACCCGAAAGAGTTGCAATTTTATTTCCGACATGTATATATTTTCCAACATATTCAGCAGAAAGTTGTTCAAAATTTCCAATAACTAATTTTTCTCCAATTACACCAGTCTGTTCAATAAGTTTTTCTTTGACTGTAATTGAATCAAATTTCGATTCAAGTAAATCATCAAGAGAATTGTAATTTAATGCAAGTTCACCTAATTTATTAGCTAATTCTACAAAACTTTCATTTTTTGCAACGAAATCAGTCTCACAGTTCAATGATACAATAACACCGATTGAGTTAGACTCGTTAACTTTTGCTATTACTGCTCCTTCTGAGGATTCTCTATCAGCTCTTTTGGCTGCTACCTTTTGTCCTTTTTTCCTTAAAAACTCTATAGCAACGTCAAAGTCTCCATTCGATTCTATAAGTGCATTTTTACAATCCATAATGCCCGCACCAGACATTTTTCTAAGTTTATTTACTTCAGCTGCAGTTATATTTGACATTTCTAATTTTCTTTTTTAATTGTTTTTCTTGTTCTTTTCTTTTTTTCACCTGAAACCATCTCGTTAGTTTCAGATTCGGTTTCCACAGATTCACTTTTAGAACCTTCTTTAGTCTCTTTAGTTTCTGATTGTTCTTTTTCCTCTATTCTTTTTTCTTCTTCTTTTTGTTCCTGTCTTTCAGATAAACCATCTTGGATAGATTTTGAAATATGATTAAGGATTAGAGCTATAGATTTAGAAGCATCATCGTTAGATGGTATTGGATAATCAACTTCTCTTGGGTCACAGTTAGTGTCAACCATTGCAAAGATTGGTATATTTAATTTTTGAGCCTCTCTAATTGCAATATGTTCTCTGCGAATATCCACAACAAAAATTGCACCAGGAAGTCTAGTCATCTCAGTTATTGAACCAAGATTTTTCTCAAGTTTTTCTCTTAGTCTGTTTATTTGAAGTTTCTCTTTTTTAGACAATGAATTAAAAGTTCCATCCTCTTTCGTTCTGTCAATAGCTGACATTTTCTTTACAGCTTTCCTGATCGTAACAAAATTTGTTAACATTCCTCCAGGCCATCTTTCTGTTATGTATGGCATTTTAACATCTAATGCTGATTTTGAAACTATTTCTTTGGCTTGTTTTTTTGTAGCAACAAATAGAATTTTTCTTCCAGATGAAGCGATTTTAGTTAAAGCTTGACAAGCTTCATCAAGTTTTGTTGCAGTTTTGTATAGATTTATTAAATGAATTCCATTTTTTTCCATAAAAATATATGGAGACATATTTGGATTCCATTTTCTAGTTAGGTGTCCAAAGTGTACACCTGCCTCTAGTAAAGGTTTTATTTCATTTTTTGTCATTTTTTTTAGTTTACGTTCCGTATGATTAGCAATAAGTCTTTACTTATTTAGATGCTAAACTAATTTTTCGCAAAGCGAAATACGACACTGTTAATAATCATTATTTGTATGAACATAATTCTTCCAACTAAATAAAAGCTTATCTTTTAGAGAATTGGAATTTCTTTCTCGCTTTCTTCTGACCATATTTTTTCCTTTCTACCATTCTTGGATCACGAGTTAAAAGGCCCTCTTTTTTTAAAATAGGCCGATATTCTTCATTTATTTCACAAAGAGCCCTGGAAATGGCAAGTCTAACAGATTCAGCTTGACCATTAAATCCACCCCCATAAACATTGGCTTTTAAACTAAAATTATTTAGATTATCTGTAATAACTAAAGGTTTCTTTACTTTGGACTGTAGAGCAGCTGTAGGAAAATATTCATCTAGTTTTTTTCCATTGATGATATTATCAGAACTTCCTCTAGAGATGTATACCCTAGCAACTGATGTTTTTCTTCTTCCAATTTTATGAACAACTTCCATAGTTTACATTAAATCATTTAAATTAATTAAACTTGGGTTTTGACCCTCATGCTTGTGATTATTGTTGGAATAAACTTTTAAATTTCTAAATAGTTGAGAGCCTAATTTGTTTTTAGGTAACATTCCCTTAATTGCATTTTCAACTAATCTACATGGGTCTTTATCAAATAATTCCTGAGCAGATAAAGATCTTTGCCCACCAGGATAACCTGTGTGTCTTATGTAAAGTTTTGAACTCCATTTGTTACCAGTTAAAATAATTTTACTTGCGTTGGTAACTATAACGTTATCTCCACAATCAACATGTGGAGTGAAATTAGGCTTATATTTTCCTCTCAAAATCTTTGCAATTTTTGAACACATTCTACCTAGTGTTTGGCCCGAAGCGTCAACCAGTAGCCATTTTTTATCCACTGTTTTTAGATTTGCAGAAACTGTCTTGTAAGTTAAAGAGTCCAAAATTTTAATTAATTTTATTATTATTAGGCCTGCAAATCTACAATAATTAATGAAATCTACAAATGAACATTTAAATTTAATTAATGGGCGTCAAACCAGTTGTTACCCATTCCCATGTCAACTGTAAGAGGAACTTTAAGTTTAAAGGCCGTTTGCATTTCATCAGAAATCAATTTTTTCATTTTTTCAATTTCTAGATTATGAATTTCAAAGACTAATTCATCATGAACTTGAATTAACATTTTTGACTTTAAGTTTTCAGAACTCATTTTTTTAAAGATATTAACCATTGCAATTTTAATTATGTCCGCTGCACTGCCTTGAACAGGTGCGTTAACAGCATTTCTCTCAGCTGCCCCTCTTACTATTGGATTTCTAGCATTAATATCTCTTAAATATCTTCGTCTACCTAATACAGTTTCGACATAACCATTTTCTCTTGCAAAATTAATTTGATTAGAAATATAATTCTTTAGTGTTGGGTACGCATCAAAATAAGATTCGATCATATTTTTGGCTTCCGACCTTGATAGGTTTGATTGATTACTAAGTCCAAATGCTGAAACACCATATATAATACCAAAATTCACGATTTTAGCATTGCTTCTTTGTTCATTTGTTACTCTTGAAATGTCAACACCATAAACTTTTGATGCTGTAGATGAGTGAATGTCTTCATTTTTTTTAAAGGCTGAGATCATATTATTATCTCCACTCAAAGATGCAATGACTCTGAGTTCAATTTGTGAGTAGTCTGCCGATAATAATTTAAAATTATCATTTTGACAAGTAAAGGCCTTTCTAATTTCCTTACCTCTAGCAGTCCTGATAGGTATATTTTGAAGATTTGGATTGGCACTACTTAATCGACCTGTAGATGCAACTGCTTGATTAAAAACAGTGTGAACTCTTTTAGTATTTTTATTTATTTGCTTAGGAAGAGCATCAACGTATGTACTTATTAGTTTTTGTAAAGACCTCCATTCAAGAATACTTGATACTATTTCATTCTCTTTTGAAAGTTGTGACAAAACTTCCTCCGAGGTTGAGTATTGACCAGTTTTTGTCTTTTTTGGATTATCCTTAATTTTTAATTTTTCAAATAAAATTTCTCCTAGTTGTTTTGGTGAGGCAAGGTTAAATCTTTCTTTTGAAATTTTAAAAATATTTTGTTCTATTTTGTTGAGATCATCTTTATATTTTATTGAAATATTTTTCAAAAACTCAGAGTTTATTTTTGTCCCGTTTATCTCCATTGAAGCCAATACTTTGAGTAAGGGCATTTCTAATTTTGTAAATAATTCAAGTAAATTAGATTTATCCATCTCATTTATTAAAAAACTTTTAAGTCGTAAATTGAGATCACTTTTTTCCATCAATAAATCTGAAAAATTTTCTAAACCATTGTCCTTTTCATTGATTGGTGTGTAATTTAAATAGGTTTTACAAATCAAATCAAAATCATGATTTATGTCAGGATTAATTAAATAGTGTGAGATTTTAGTATCAAAAATATTACACTCTACTTTTACACCAAATTGATAAACTATTTTGATAATCTCCTTTACATCGTAACCAACCATGGTTATGTTCTTGTTGTTAAATATATTTTTGATTGTTTCAATTTCTTCATTTATTTCTAAATAATAACTTTTCCCTTTTGACCAAGTAAATCCAATAGCCAAACAATTTTCTAATTTTTTAATACTGACACTAACGAATTTTTTATTCAATAATTTTTTATAAAAAAGTGTTTTAGCAAGACTTGAGTGTATCTTTTGATATAAATGTGAGGTGTCTTTTAATTTTTTTTCGAAGTTTTTAGGTTTAATCTCAGTTTGTCCCGGAAAATCAAATAAATCATATTGAATATCTTTATTGGAATTTTTTTCCTCAACATTTTTTTTTGAATTAGAATAAATTTTTAGAAAATTTTCATTCATTCTTTTAAATTCTAACAAGTCAAAAATTTCTTTTACTTCATCAATATTAGGAGTTTTTGATTTGAAACTTTCAAAATTATATTCAATGGGAACATCCAATAAAATTGTAGCTAATTTTTTTGACAACATTCCCTTATCAACATTATTTTCAATTTTTTCTCTCAATTTTCCTTTAACTTTTTCAGTGTTTTTTAAAAGATTTTCCATTGACCCAAATTCAGAAATAAATTTTTTGGCTGTCTTTTCGCCAACACCTGGTAATCCAGGAATATTATCCACCGAATCCCCCATCATTCCTAAAAAATCAATTACCTGAATTGGATTTGAAACTTCAAACTTTTTTTTAACCTCATCAACCCCCCAGATTTCAATTCCATTACCCATCCTAGCAGGCCTATACATAAAAATATGTTTGGAAACTAACTGAGCAAAATCTTTATCTGGTGTAACCATGTAGACCTCAAAATTGTTTTTTTCTGCATTTTTAGCTACAGTTCCTATTATATCATCAGCCTCATATCCATCCTTTATTAATACAGGAATTTGCATAGCATTTAGAATTTTAAAAATATAAGGAACTGCGATCTGTATAGCATCTGGTGTTTCACTTCTGTTAGCCTTGTATTCTTTGAAAATTTTTAATCTATCTTGAGATCCGCCTTTATCAAAAGCAACAGCTAAATTTTCTGGTGATTCTCTTTTAATTAAATCTAACAGTGAATTCATGAATCCCATAATTGCACTAGTATTCATTCCTTTAGAATTAATTCGGGGATTTTTTATAAAAGCATAGTATCCTCTGAAAATCAATGCATATGCATCAATTAAAAATAATTTTTTTCTCTCAGGCATTCTTTGTTAATTAAAATTATAATTTTGCCGTCAATCTTAAATCAATAAGAGTGGGTTGGGTCGTTTTTATAATTATATTAATATTAGTTGAAATATACGCTTTTCAAGCCTTTTACACGTTAAATAGATTTAACCTATTTTCAAAAATTTATGTTTCAGTTAATTTAATAGTTTTCATAGTATTGATCTATCGTTGTTGGAATATATATGCTAGACAATTATCATTCTCTGATCTTTTTTATGATTACCTATCTATACCATTTGCACTTCTTTTTGTTTTATTTAGCCTCAAATTAATCATTTGTTTTAATTTATTAATTGAAGATTTTTTTCGAGTTATTAAATATCTGATAAATAATTTTAATAATGAATATTCCTCAAGTTTCCAGGGTAGAAGAAATTTTATAAGTAAAATAGCGATTTTAATAGGTTCAGTCCCAATACCATTTGTTCTTTTTGGCATATTCAAAGGAAGGTATAATTTTAAGGTTTTTCGTTATGAAATTGAATCTAAAAACTTACCTGAAGAGTTCGATGGGTATCAATTAACCCATATATCTGATATACATGCTGGCAGTTTAGTAAATCGAAAAAAAATTCAATATGCGGTTGACTTAATTAACAAACAAAATTCTGATTTAGTCTTATTTACAGGGGATTTCGTAAATAACAAATCAGAAGAATTAGCTGACTGGACAAATATTTTTTCAAGAATTAAATCTAAAGATGGCAAGTTTTCAATTTTGGGAAATCATGATTATGGTGATTATGTCTCTTGGAAATCTGAAAAAGATAAAGAAGAAAATTTTAATTTATTATTGAGATTTCAAAATGAAATGGGTTTTAAAGTTTTAATGAATGAAAACACAAGAATTAGCAGAAACAATGAACATATTTCAATAGTAGGTTTTGAAAATTGGGGAAAAGGAAGATTTAGAAAGTCTGCTGATATTAGCAAAGCTTGTTCAGGCTTAGACGATGAAGATTTCAAAATTATTATGACGCACGACCCATCTCATTGGGATGAAAAATTAAAAGATTACAAAACTCATTTTGACTTAACATTGAGTGGTCATACTCATGGAATGCAATTTGGTATAGAAATTCCTGGTTTTATCAAATGGAGTCCTGTGAAATGGGTTTATAAACATTGGGCTGGTTTATATCACGAAGATGGTCAATACTTAAATGTTAATAGAGGTTTTGGGGTTTTAGCATTTCCTGGAAGAGTTGGAATTTGGCCTGAAATTTCAGTAATTAAATTGAGAAAAGTTTAATTTTTTTAAAATATATTATTTTTGAAAATATAAATTTTTGAAATGTCAAAATTTGGCGAATTAATTGGATTAGATGTTCCAGTTTTATTGGATTTTTTTTCAGATGATAATGATTCCTCTAATACAATGCATCCGGTTTTACGAGACGTAGCTGCTGCCATTGGAGATAAAGGTAAAGTTATCAAAATTAATATCGATAAAAATAATGAATTAGCTGAGGCCTTGAGAATCAAGCTTCTACCAACACTCATTATATATAAGGGTGGTGAAATGGTGTGGAGGCAAAGTGGTGAGCAAGATGCAAAAACGTTAATTGCTTTGATTAATGAATTTATTTAGTAAGTTCTTCCCTTAGATTTAAATAAAATTCAACTTCAGAATTTATAAATTCTTGGTCAGCATCATATTTTTCTAACACGTTAAGAATTTTTTTAAATTCATATAAGTTGCTAGCAATATTTTCAATGTAATTTAATTGATTATCGCTTTCCATTGAATTAAAAAGTTCGAGTCTTTGCTTAATTTCTTTGGAAATATTACTATACAAATTCCTTGAAAAAATTATATTATTGTATTTGTATGCATCCTCCAATAATGGGATTAATAATGTGAAGTAATCGTAATTTCCATAAATTTCTTTTACAAATTCAGTTTTTGAAACAAATATTTCTATTGCTTTTGATTTCAGCTTATTATCTTTAGATTCAAGTGAAGATTCAACTAAACTTCTAAATCTTTCCGTATCTGTTATTATTTTTTCAGCAAAAGTGTAAATAGAAAAATCTGAAGTTCTTGAAAAACTTAAATTTGAATAATAATTCAGTTTTTGTTCATATTTTTTTGAAAGTGAACTAAAAAGAGCATCACCCTTATCAAATTTTCCAAGTTTGTAATATGTTGAAATATATGGTTCTAATAAACTATAAAAACCAAAGTAATCAATCGGCATTTTTTCAAGCGATAAATCTAATATTTTTTCTGCTTTTTCTTTTTCATTATTCTTGATCAATTCCTCTGAAAGTCTTTGTAAATTTCCTCTGAAGGATATGCTATTTTTTCTTGTTTCGGGATCGTGATAAATTTTTTCACTGTCAGAATTTCCCCACTCCCAGCCAAGCACAATATTATACATTAATTCAGAATCTATCCTGCCCATTTCGTATGGATTTTCCTTTTTGATTTTCGTTAGAATAGGAACTAGTTTATAAACTAATCCATCTAACTGCAAATAATCTTTCATCCATAAGTATTCAGAATCATTGTAACTTCCTCCTGTAAAATAAATAGGTCTTTTCCAATCATTATTTGCTAAAATGTCAAGCATCAAAAGTTGATTTTTGTAAAGTCCATTGTCGGGAAGATCAATATCAATGTAATCAACTATCAATTCACTATCTTCTTTTTTAACAAGGCCACTTCGTAAAACATTTTCTTTGTTGACCGGAACTCTTATTTTATTAGTTGGGTAGAAAACCATATTTTGAGTGAACTTTGGTATATTTTCTAACTCAGCTCCATATTGAGTTAGTAAGCTTTTGTATTTTGTTCTTGGATGATCACTAGCAATCCAATTCATAAAGTCCTTAATGTCCCATCTCACGGAGTCAATTAAAGACTCATGTTTGACGTAATCTCTAACACCATAAGCATATTGACTATGAATTAGTTGCGATGGTATGGGGCTACTATTGTAGGTGCGTTTTTTCATTTGATCAATATACCAATCTGTGGCTATAAGACTAGTATTAATTGTTCTAACATCAGTCCTATAATTTTCTATTTCTTGGGCATACCATAGAGCAAATGTGTCGTTATCTCCAATTGTAAAAATCATAGAATCAGCATCTTCTTCAATACTATCTAAATAAGCTTTAGCTAAAGATTGAGCAGTGTATCTATTAGATCTGTCATGATCATCCCAATTTTCGTATGCCATTAATATTGGAACAAACATTAAAACAATAAAGGAGATCAACGCAGAGTAGTTTTTATTAACAAAATGACTTAGTTTTTTTTGAAAATAAATTAAGCTAAGACCTATACAAATACAAAATACATAGAAAGATCCAACCAGAGCATAATCCCTCTCCCTAGGTTCAAAAACCCGTTCATTTACATAAACTTTCAACGCTAATCCAGTAAATAAAAATAATACAAGTACAACCCAAAATAAATTTTTATCAGATTTAAATAAAATTAAAAACCCGATAATTCCTAATATAAGTGGTAACAGATAGTACTTATTTCTGCCCTTATTGTTTAACGTATCGTCTGTGAGATTGGATTGTGGGCCCAATCTTAATTCATCTAAAAAATTTATACCGCTAATCCAATTTCCGTTTAAAAGATCGTATTTCCACTGAAGGTCGTTTTGTTTCCCCGAAAAATTCCACATAAAATATCTCCAGTACATTGATCCCATTTGGTATTGCAATAGATAATTTATATTAGAAAACAGACTGGGTTTTTCAATATCTAAATAACCACCATATTGACTTAAAAATTGATGATAACCTTCAGAATCAATATCTCCGTTGTCAAAATTTAGTTTAAACTGATTAACTATTTCTAGTAAATTTTTTTCTGACCTAAATTCTGGTTTGATTTGAAAGGACAAATAACCAAAATATTTCATGTAGTTTGCAGCATGTTCAGAGCTCCACATTCTTGGAAGTAATCCGATGTGTTGGCTATTTGAATTTATTTTACCGTTTTCCCA
>MDTC01046780.1_pt1 | contig 32083 bp, 27 predicted proteins | sample 811181 | NCBI WGS metagenome assembly MDTC01 (sample SAMN05326644, study PRJNA326480) | marine metagenome | isolation source: seawater | place: Pacific Ocean: North | collected 2011
GAAAGCTATCAAAGTGATATAATGAAAGAGTTAGAGATGTTTCAGAAACTTATTGAGGAGTTTTACCAAGATTATCAACAGAATATGGAAGGTATGTCAGCAGAGACAAGACAAAGAAAGGAAGCGGATCTAATGGAGCGTCAGCAAAATCTTGAAAAGAAGAAATATGAAGCTCAAACTAAATTACAAGAAAAAGAACAGCAACTCTTACAGCAAATAATGGTAAAGGTTAATAATGCTGTTAAGGAGTTAGCTCAAAAAGAAGGCTATACTTACGTATATGAAGAAGCTGCATTGCTCTATGCAGGTGGAGAAAATATTAGTAATAAAGTTAGGGAAAAGCTTGGTATTGCTATAACACAAGATTAAATTTCTAAAGCTCTTTTAATAAGAGCTTTTTTTTTGATTTATGAAAAGTCCTATTGGTGTTTTTGATTCTGGTTATGGTGGATTAACTGTCCTTAATTCCTTAAAAAAGAAATTAAATCATTATGATTTCATCTACTTAGGAGATAATGCGAGAGCTCCATATGGAACACGTTCATTTGAACTTGTTTATCAATATACTCTTGAAGCAGTGAAGTATTTATTTGAACAAAATTGTCATTTGATAATTTTAGCGTGTAATACTGCTTCGGCAAAGGCACTTAGAACAATTCAACAAAATGATTTACCAAATTTATATCCTGATAGGAAAGTACTTGGGGTTCTAAGACCTACAACAGAGGAAGTTGGTAAGTTTTCAAAATCAGGTTATGTAGGGGTTTTAGGTACTACTGGTACTATAAACTCAAATAGTTATAAAATTGAAATTAATAAGTTTTTTCCTAACGTTAATGTTATTCAGCAGAGTTGTCCAATGTGGGTGCCAATGGTTGAAAACAATAGTATTGAGGAAAAAGGAGGACAATATTATATTCAAATGTATTTAGATATGCTATTTGAAAAAGAATCCAAAATAGATACTATAATTTTGGGATGTACTCACTATCCCTTATTAAAAGATTCTATAGAAAAATTTTTACCACCTGGTGTTCAAATTATAGAACAAGGAGATTTGGTGGCTGAAAAATTAAAGGATTACTTAAAACGCCATCAAAACTTAAGTAATTTAATTTCTTCGAATTCATCACTTGAAATTTTAACAACAGAAAACAATGAGAAATTTGACACTCATTTAAATCTATTTTACGGCGATCATTTGAAATCAAGAAAAGTTATTTTGGGTTAACTATTTTTAAACCATTTTGAATATTCTACATATTTATTAGCCAATTCTAAAAGCTGAGTCTTAAAATCTCCTTCTTTTACTTTTTTTGCTGGAACTCCAGCATAAATCTCTCCTGATTTTACATGTGTACCCATTGTTAAGACAGCCCCTGCTGCAATTATACTGTCGCTTTCTATAATACAATTGTCTAGCACAATAGCACCCATTCCAATTAAAACTCTATCTTTTATGGTGCATCCATGTACAATAGCATTGTGTCCAATGGTCACTTTATTTCCAATATTAGTAGGACTTTTTTTATAGGTACAATGAATTACAGCACCGTCTTGCACATTAACTTCATCACCAATTTTGATGTAGTGAACATCACCTCTTATTACCGAGCTAAACCAAAAACTACATCTATCCCCGCAGATTACATCTCCAATTATGGTACAATTTTCCGCAAAGTAACAATTCTTACCAAATTTTGGCTTTGTTCTATTAATTTCTTTGATTAAAGGTTTCATATGGCTTTGGATTAAATATTTTTGCCTTAAATTTATAAAAAATGAAGCCAGTCACCGTATATGCTGAAATGACTCCTAATCCTAATACAATGAAGTTTGTAACGGATTATATGTTAGTTCCATCTGGAAATGTTGTTGAATTCCTTTCAGCTTCAGACGCTAAGGGCTATTCAACTTTTGCAGAAGCACTTTTTAATTTTCCGTTTGTAACAAGAATATTTATAGCTCAAAATTTTGTTACTGTATACAAAAATGAAATGATAGATTGGGATGATATAACATTAGAACTTAGAGAATTTGTCCGTGAGTGGTTAAGCAAAAATGACGATGCAGTTCAAAATATTCCAGAGCAGGAGGTTGTAGCTCAACCCCCACAATCAAAAAAAGTATTAAATACCAATATTGCGCCAATCATAAATACTGAAACTGATCAAAAAATTGTCGATTTAATTAATGAATATGTCAAACCTGCAGTAGAACAAGACGGAGGTGCAATTCATTTTCAGTCTTACGACGATGTTACTGGACTAGTAACAGTAATTTTAAAAGGATCATGTAGTGGCTGCCCATCAAGTACAGCAACTTTAAAGGGAGGAGTTGAAACCTTGCTCAAAAGCCACGTCCCAGAAATTAAAGAAGTTGTTGCTTTAAACGGTTAGTTTTTGTTTATTTTATCAATTTGCAATCACTAGTTTCTTGATAGCTATTATATTATGGTTATCATCTCTGATTTTAATCAGGTATGTTCCTGACTGACCAATATCTATAATTGAAATTTCAATTATAGGATCATTCAATAAGGTAGAGTATACCTCTTCCCCAGAAATATTTGTAATTTCTATTACATATTCACTCGTTAAATTATAAAGCTCATTTTCTACAACAACATAATCGTAAGTGGGGTTAGGGTATATTATTATACTGCTATTACTGATTGTTGGAAATGATAATGAAAGGTCGATGTAAAGAATAGTATCATGAATGTTAATAGTATCATAGATGTTAGTTGTAACAGTATCAAAAAATGTAACAAAGGAACTATCAATTACTACAACAATGTTAGTATCGTAAATTGTTACAATATTTGTATCATAAATAGTAGTTGTAATTGTATCTAATACTAAAACAACACTATCACACGGTTCTGATGTTGAACATGAATTAACCGCTAATGGAAATGGGCAATCAGAGGACTGTGTATATACTGAACCGTTAGAACAATTCACTTCTGCATAAACCCAAGTTTCATTATTCTCCGATGTATTATCTTTCCATGCCCAGCTGCCTTCTGTATCCCAACAATCTAACGAATTGCACCCTGCTCCATAAGTGTCAGGGTCTTCTCCAATAACTCCGTATATTTCTATAGAGTTATTAAAAATATTATTTCCATTTAAAGTAACTGCATCAAATTTAATATCACCACTGCTAAATTGAAATTTAACAGTTCTGTCAAATGAGACTGAACTAACAGTTTTTTCGTTTAGCCCAATTGATAAAGGTACTTCGTTACCAAAGTAGTAGTTACCATTTGCAACTGTTTTAGCAACCCTGTAATTAGCTCCACTATCAGGGAGCTCTGTAATATAAATACTAAATGATTGTTCAGCTCCATTGTTACCATCTTCAAGCTGAGCGGCAACAAATACATAAGGCCATGAGTCATTAGTACCGTCTGCAAATAATTCTGGTTCAGAACCTATGTAACCATTCCTTAATAGTTCTAAAGCATCATTTCCATCTGTATTTGGGAACGCTCCTTGAAAAAATAGGGTTGGATGGGAGTATCCAATTAATTGTTCTAAACATCCATCAAAATAACTAGATAATCCAGCGCTATCTCTACATAATAATATATTTTGGTAGGCATTTACATAAATTGGAGGTAAATTATAAGTTTCATTTGCATTGGAACTACCATCAAAATATTGTTTGATACTAAATTGACTTAAATCATCAATATCTTCATTAGTAGTTAACATCACAGCTTTTCCAGAAATTGCAGAAGCTGGAACATTCATATCCATCACAGCTGTAAAACCAAGCGGCTCAATTTGAGCAACTAATTTTAAGCTAAAAAAAAATAAAAAAGTAAAAATGACTTTTTTCATCATCTATTGTTTTTAAACTAAATTACAATTTTAATCCTAAAATTAATTTTATAATCAAAATTTAGATTCTAACTCCCATTATACAAACATCATCTATTTGATCGTGACCACCTTTCCAATTTTCAAACTCCTCTTCCAATTTTTGTTTTTGTTCTTGAACTTCATATGAACTAATCGAAGCTAAGAAATTTCTAAATTTATTGACCATATATTTTTTTCCTTTTGCTCCTCCAAATTGATCGGCAAAACCATCTGAATAGATATAAAGCATGTCTCCTTTTTCAAGTTCTATTCTATGGTTTGTAAATGGTATTCTATCACCAACTGTAAGTGCAACAGGCTGATAATTAGCTTTAATATGATTTATTCCTCCATCTCTTACATGTACTAAAGGGTTGTTTGCTCCTGCGTATTCAACGATTTTTTTCTCAAAATTTAATTTACATAGTGCAATGTCCATACCGTCTCTTGTCTCTCTTGCGCTATCCTTATCATTTAATGAGCTGATTATTTTTTCTCTCATATTATCAAGAACCTCACTGGGTTTATCTATCTTTTTTTCAATAATATTTTCGTTCAATAAAGAGGTTCCAATCATACTCATAAATGCCCCTGGCACACCATGGCCTGTACAATCTGCGACTGTAAAATAGATATTACCATTTGGTGTTTTATATACCCAATAGTAATCTCCTGAAACCACATCTTTGGGTTTAAAAAAAATGAAACTTTTTGGAAGGACATCTTTTAAATAAACTCTAGATGTCATCATAGCATCTTGAATGTTTTTTGCATAATTAATGCTATCTGTAATTTCTTTATGTGATTGATCGAGTTGCTTATGTTGATTTTCAATTATTAAGTTTTGAGATCTTGTTCTTTTCCATTGATAGTAAACTATGACAAGAAATGTAATTACTACAATTAAAAATACAATGGCTACTGCAACACCAACCTCAAACATTAAAAGAACTTTTTCTGTTTCTTCATTTAATTTCTTTGCATTCTCTGTAAGAATTTCTTGTTTTTTAAGATTTTGTTTTTCTACAGCTAGTTGTATACTATCTTCCTTCTGTCTAACAGAAAGCTTCTTATTTATTTTGTCATCAAGTTTTATTCTTTTTTGAAAGAAAATATTTGCATTTTTATATTGTTTCAACTCTTGATAAATATTTCCAATGATGTCATATGTGATTGAACAAGAGTTAAGGTGACCGAGCTCTTCAAGAATTTCAGCACTCGGAATGTAATATTTTAAAGCTTCGGTAGAATTCTTAAAGTCATAAAAATAAATGCTTCCGGTGTGATCAAGCGCAATCCAAAGTTCTTCCATATACCATCTTTTGGTTGCCAAATCTTTTTCTTTTTTAATGTTTGATTCACATAAAGTAATAATCTCATTTTGAAGCCATAAATCTTCACCATAATTGTTAAGAAATGCGATATCAGCCCATTGCTTGAGCAATTCTATTTTTAAACTATCATTTTTAGTAGTTAAAATTCTTTCTTTGATAAGATCGATTTTAATTTCTTTATTAGAATTTGTTTTTTGAGAGTGAGCATTAATAAATAATGAGAAAAGCGATATAGTCAATATGAAATATTTCAATTTAATCAATGTTGGTCTATTTTTTTTACCATTGTTAAAATAGTTGCTATTCCAACAGTTTCATCAGTTTCATCATAAATATCTACTAAAAATTTAACAATACCTTTAGCGATATCTTCGTCATCCTTCTTTTTTTGATCAATTTTTTCTTTGACTGTGAATTTCACTCCAATTGTTGCACCTGCATAAACTGGCTTTGTAAATCTGCATTCATCGATTCCATAGTTCAAAAGTACAGGTCCTTTTGCTGGGTCCACAAATAAACCTGCTGCCTTTGATAGTATGAAATATCCATGAGCAACTCTTTGCTCAAAAATAGTTTCATCTAAAGACGTTTCGTCCATATGTGCATAGAAATTATCTCCACTAACATTTGCAAAATTGACAATATCGGCTGTAGTAACCGTATGTTTATGAGTAAAAACAGTTTCACCTACTTTTAATTCTTCAAAATGTTTTCTAAATACATGTGGATTTGCTTCTGGTTGATCTCCTCCGACTTGAAACTGTTGGGTGATTTTGGTGATAGTTTCAGGATGTCCCTGAATAGCAGTTCTCTGTAGATAGTGTTTAATTCCCCTCACTCCACCCATTTCCTCACCTCCGCCAGCTCTCCCCGGACCGCCATGAGTTAATAAAGGCATTGGTGAGCCATGACCTGTACTTTCTTTGGCACATCTTTCATTTAAAACTAAAATTCTACCATTCATATTTGCTGCTTCTACAACAAAATCTCTTGCTAAGCTGTTATCTCCTGTAACAATTGAAGTTACTAATGATCCTTTTCCTAACTCTACAATTTTAATAGCATCGTCTAAATCCTTGTAAGGAATCAATGTAGAAACTGGACCGAATGCTTCTATATTATGAACATCATCTTTTAAAAACGGTTCATTATTTCTAAATAGTACAGGAGAATAAAAAGCTCCTTTTTCTTTATCTGCATCATGAACTTTAAAATTGTCTTGATTTCCAAAAACAATTTCTTGAGAGTGCATTAGTATTTCCACATTTTCTTGTACTCTTTCAACTTGTAATTTAGTTGCTAAAGCACCCATTCTAACTTCTTTATTTTCAGGATTTCCAATTATGGTATTTTGAAGTCTTTTAATTAAAGCAAGTTGAGCATCTTCAATTAAGTTTTCTGGAACTAAAATACGTCTTACTGCTGTACACTTTTGACCAGTTTTAACAGTTATTTCGCGATGAACTTCTTTAATAAATAAATCAAATTCAGCAGTTCCAGGTTGTGCATCTTTTCCTAAAACACAAGCGTTTAATGAATCAGCTTCTAAGTTAAATGGTACTGAATTATTGGTTATATTAGGATGACTTTTTAGTTCTTTCCCAGTTGATGCTGACCCTGTAAATGTTACAACGTCTCTATGATCTACATGATCTAGTAAACCTCTCCCAAGTCCTGGAATCAATTGCAAACTTCCGTCAGGTAAAATCTTAGATTTAACTATTTCCTCTACCATTTGCGCTGTAAGAAAAGAAGTATACTCAGAGGGCTTTACAACAGCTGCGACACCAGCCATTAAATTAACTGCTAATTTTTCTAGCATACCCCATATTGGGAAATTAAAAGCGTTGATATGAAGAGCAATTCCTTTTTTTGGTACCATAATATGATGACCAATAAAAGTCCCATTTTTTGATAACGGTGCGGCTTGTCCATCAATATGAAACGGTAGATCCGGAAATTGTCTTCTAAGCGATGCATTTGCAAATAAATTACCAATTCCTCCTTCAATATCAATCCATGAATCTAATCTTGTTGCTCCGGTAGCTTTACTTAGCTCATAAAATAATTCTTTCCTTTTATGCAGATATAGGGCTAGCGATTTTAACATTTCTCCTCTCTGCTGAAATGTCATTTTTCTTAAGGCCGCACTACCATTGTTTCTACCGTATTCAAGAATTTCACCAAAATCTAATCCTTCACTTGAACAAGATCCAAACGTTTCTCCTCTAATTGCATGTTTAAATTCGATTTCAGTGCCTCTTCCAGCAACCCACTTACCAAGTACATAGTTTTTTACTTCCATTAAAATAAGTTTCTCTACAAGATAATTATATTATTATTAAATAAAAGGAGATAGTAAAATGTGCTTAGTACTATCAACCGATTTTAATTGACCTTCAATTATAAATTCATTTTCATTTGTTTTACAAGCCTTTAAATCAAGACTTTTAAGATTAAATTTTTTTAGAATTAATTTAATGCTGTTCCATGAAAAATCATTTATTTTTTGATTTAACATTTCTTCAAAGTCAATTGAAATTACAAAATAATCTTGCCTCACACTTCTTAATTTTAAAGGCATTTGTTCATTTGATATAAAACCATTAAAATTTGAATCAGTATTTAAAAGCCCATATTTAGTAGATAAACTTTGGTGTTTATATGGGTCTAGGTTTCCTAAGTATAAATTAAAATTAAAGAACTCAGATAGTTCTTCTAAGTTATTAATATTTAATAGATTACTTACATTTTTAATTTGTGTTAACCCAATAGAAAAAACACCATTCCATTGACTATCTAACTTTAAATTATTTAAGTAGGAGAATTTTGAATTTTTTAAATCAAAATTCCCACAAATATTCCCCCAGCAATTTTCTATTATTTTTAATGAGTCTGAATCTTTGAAAATAAAATGGTCTCCCTTTGATCCTTTAATTGTAAAAGAAATTTTGCTTGTTTTTAAATCAAATTCACCAATATTTACAGGAAATCCTATATCATTTAAAAATTCATTTTCGATGTTAAAAATGACACTGTGAATATTATTTTTAAATTGGCTAATAACATTGTTATTGTAGCTAGAAGTATCATTTATTGTAATTTTTGATATTAAACTATCAAGGATTATTTTTGGATTAATTTCATCATCAGAAAAGAAAACACTAACTCTGTTGTTTGGCGCATCTCTGTAGTAAATTGTATTTTTTTTCTCATTGATAAAAATTTCACAATTGGCATCTTCTATCTCTATTAAATCAAATTTTAAAGGGTTTAATTTTTCAGACCCTTTAATTGAAAAATTGGCAACAGTTATATTAGTATTTTTATCCCAAAAAATGGATATAGGTTCATTTAAATCGAAGTCTATTTCACCAAATTCAGTTTTAAAATTTTCAGTGTTGTTCTTTATAGACAATAAGTTAGATGGATAATTGAAAAAATAAGAGGTTATCTGTTTTTTAATTGAACCCGTGTTGATAATTAGATAGTTGTTACAATTTTTAGGAATTAGTTTTAAATTATTGTAAGTAGTATTATTACTAAAAAAAATAAATTTTCCAATAGCGACAAATATTGCAACAAATAAGACTACTAAAATAAATTTACTAATATTTGATTTTTGTTTTTTCATATTTAAAATATAGCCCAGTACTTTGTTACATCTATTCCAAAAAGATCTTGCTTTTCTTTCCAATCCTCAAATGCAAGTTTTAAAATCTCTTTCATTTTATGATCATTTAAAAAATAACTTTTAGGAATTTTTTTTTCTATAATTAATGTTTTAAAGTTTGCATTTAAATAATCCTTCCAATATTTAGTAGCTTCTTTTATAATGTTGATTTCGTCTTTTTTTTCTCTATCGTTGATAATATCAATAGCAATATTTTTAGCATGATCTGTATAATCACTATTTGTTTCTGCAATTATGATTAATTGCATAGAGCTATACTTTGTAAATTTTTCTTTAAGATTCATGACCATAAAATAGTTCTGTTGCTGCATTAAATGGATCTTTTTTACCTTCTTTTACAACCTTAATCATCTTTTTAATTTCAATATTAATTCCATCTTTACTAAAAAAATCATATTTAATCAACTGATTCAACTTTTCGAAAAACCAAAATAAATTTTGATTGTTTCTATTTTCTTTTAACCAACCATTTTTTTCGTTGTGATCTTTGAAAGATTTTATATTTTCCCAAATTTGACTTATTCCTTTTCCCTCAATGCTTGAACACGTTAAAACCTTTGGCATCCATGTGTTTTTATTAACTGGGAAAAGATGTAAAGCGTTTTGATAAGCTAATTTAGCATTTTTTGCACTAGTTATATTTTCTCCATCAGCTTTTGTAATTGCAATGGCATCAGCTAGTTCCATAATTCCTCTTTTTATACCCTGTAATTCATCTCCTGCTCCAGAAAGCATTAGTAACAAAAAGAAATCTACTAATTCTTTGACATTTGTTTCTGATTGGCCTACACCAACAGTTTCAATAATTATTACTTCAAATCCAGCTTTTTCACAAAGTAAAATAGTTTCAAAAGTTTGTTCAGCAACTCCGCCTAATTCGCCCTTAGATGGAGATGGTCTAATGAAAACATTAGGAAGATTACAGAGTTCCTCCATCCTTGTTTTATCTCCTAAAATACTACCACCCGTTATATTTGAACTAGGATCAATTGCAAGAACTGCTACCTTTATTCCCATTTTCCCAAGATACATACCAAAAGCTTCAATAAAAGTACTTTTCCCAACTCCAGGACTTCCAGTTATTCCAATTCTTAAAGAACTTGAATCCATTTTAGGCAGTTCTGACAATACTTTATAAACTAATTCTCTGTCTTTTTTGTTTTGGCTTTCAATTAAGGTTATTGCTCTAGAAAGAATTGTTGTATCACCACTAATTATCCCATGTTTTAAAAGATCTTTGGTAAGATTACTTTTTGGTTGGTAATGGTATTTTTTATTAAACCTTTCTTTCATCATAGTAAAGTTATAAATTTATACACTAAAACTTCGTATTGGATTTACAAGTCATTCATTATTCAAATTTAACAAGAGATCAATTATATAATTTGATGTATTTGAGAACTCAAGTTTTTGTTGTAGAGCAAAATTGCCCTTACCAAGAAATTGATGATTTAGACCTACTATCTTTACATGTTTTAGGAACTATAAATGATGAAATAATTTCAGCAGGAAGGTTGATTCCAATGCCAAAAAATAAAAAAGTAGTAATTGGAAGAATTTGTGTTAAAAAAAGTCAAAGGAGAAAAGGTTATGCAAGCATAATGATTCGCCAAATTTTAAATCATGTAGAGATTCAATTTAATAATTTTGAGATTGAACTTTCTGCGCAAACTTATCTGCAGAAATTTTATCAATCATTTGGTTTTGTAAGTCATGGAAGTCCTTATTTAGAGGACGGAATTGAACATATCTCAATGAAAAAATAATTTAATTATAATCAACAATGAAAATAATTTTAAAAATATTTTATGTTCTTTGGTTTACAACTTCCTTTTCTCAAGGAGATTTCAATCAATTTAATGACAAAGGAGAGAAAAATGGTAAATGGATAGGTTATTATAATACAACAAATAACAAGAGATATGAAGGCTCATTTGTCAATAATAGCCCTGTAGGAGAATTTATTTACTATTCTGAAAAAGGTTATGTTTCTGCAAAAGTTAACTTTTTAAATGATTCTATATCGTTTTCAGAAATGTACTATGAAAATGGAATTATTATGGCTAAAGGGAATTTTTTAAATAAACTAAAAGTTGGCAGATGGACAACTTATTTAAATACAGGAGATTTATTAAATATATATAACTACAAATTGGGTAATATGGATGGGCCTCAGTACATGTATTATCCAGAAAATAAGGAAACTAAAAAAGTTCCATTGATGGAAGAATTTTATTGCGTTGGTGGTATTAAAGACGGAATTTGGAAACAATATTATGAATTAGGAAGTATTAAAGCTAAAGGACAATATAGTAATGGTTTGAAACAAGGTAAGTTCGAATATTATTTTTCAAATGGTAACATTGACAAAAAAGGTAGGTATGTTAACGATAAGAAACATGGATTGTGGTATTTTTATGATATTGATGAAGAAGTAATGAAAGAACGTATTTATAACATGGGTAACTTGAAGGAGTCTAATTAATTCAAATAAATGAAATTCTTAATTTATTTTTTATTGACGTTTGTAGTATATTCTTGCAATCCAATCGAATATAGAAAACCTGTATTTTATTATGAATATTTTCCTGTAGAATTAGATGTAACTAAAGAATATTTTGTTCTCAATATCGTTTACAGTTCATTTGGTACAGACACTAATAGCTATTTTTTGAAAGAGACTGTTTCTGAAATTATGCTTGATAACCAAGGTGATACGGTTTTCAGAATTAATCGTTTTACAAAATCAGATACACTTGAAGATTATGTAATTAAGGATATTTGGACAGTTAAAAAGACAAATAGATCTATTGAAGTTGTAGAAGAAAATGAAAGGTTTATAAAGATGGTATTCCCTTTAAATGAATATCTTTATTGGAATGGTAATGCATTTAACGGAAGAGAACCTCAAGAGTATTACATTGAAAAAATTCATGAAAATCATAATTTGAATGACAATATATTTGACAGTACTGTAACAGTGATTCAAAATTTTACAACCAATCAAATAGAGTACGAAAGTGCAAAAGAAGTTTATGCAAATGAAACTGGATTAATTTATAAAGAAAATATTGTTCTAAATATTAATAATGGAAATTTAAGCGATGTGAACTACGGTTCTATATATATTCAAGAATTAGTAAATCATTGAGCTATCTTATATTCAATGATAACATTTTTTTTTCATTAATAAAACCCTCTAATTTATCCCCAATTTTTATTGGCCCTACACCTGAGGGCGTGCCTGTAAAAATTAAATCTCCAATTTTAAGTGTCATGAACTTTGATACGTAATGAATAATTTGATCGGGGCTAAAAATCATTTTCATTATATTACTGCTTTGAACAATTTCCCCATTTTTTTTTAATGAAAAGTTAATATCCTCAAGAGAATTAATGTTTATAAATTTTTCGCTAATAACTGCAGATTGGTCGAATGCTTTAGCAATTTCCCACGGTCTACCTAATTTTTTGCAATTTTCTTGTAAATCTCTTGCAGTGAAATCTATTCCTAAGCCAATATCAGAGTAATAATCTTTTGCATACTCTAAATTAATTGACTTTCCTAGTTTTTTAATTTTTATTACAAGTTCTATTTCGTAATGGATTTCTTGGCTAAAATCAGGAATATAAAATGGATTTCTTTTAGGAAGTATTGCAGAGTCTGGTTTTAAAAAGAATATAGGTTCCTTAGGAACAGAACTACCCATTTCTTTAGCATGTGCAGAATAATTTCTTCCAATACATATGATTTTCATTTTTTAGACTTAAATTCTTTCCAAAGCTTCGTAAAGCACGACTTAGTATTATGAGCAAAATCACCTTTCAAAATCCAAGAATAATATCCAGGTTCTTTTTCAAAAATATAATGTACAGATTTGCCTTTATGTTTTCCAAAATTTATAATTGGAATCTTGTTTTCGTCAATAATTATTCTTCCTGCGTAATCTAAAGCATTTTCATTAGCTTTTGAAAATTGGCTTAAAAAAGTAACAGTATTTTCAAGTTCAGTATATTTTTTTGTTTGAGCTTTAAGAACTTCAAGCGTAGCTCTTGCATCATGAATCGCAGAATGTGCATTTTTAATTTCCTTGTTACAATAAAAGTTATACGCTGCACCCAACGTTCTTTTTTCCATTTTATGAAAAATATTTTGAACATCAATAAGTTTTTTTTGGTTAAAATTGATGTCTACTCCTGCTCTTAAAAACTCTTCTTCCAAAATTGGAATGTCAAATTTATTTGAGTTAAAACCACAAAGATTGCTTTTGCCAATAAAGTCTTTAATTTTCTCGGCTAAATCTCTAAATGGAGGACAATTTTTCACATCTACATCATAGATGCCATGAATTTCAGAAATTTTTATCGGGATTGGTATCTCTGGATTAATTCTTCTTTCAAAAATATCTTCTTTCCCATCACTATGTACTTTAATCATTCCTATCTCTACAATTCTATCTTTTGTTACTTGGTCGCCTGTTGCTTCAATATCTATTACAACTAGTGGGTTTTCTAAAATAATTTCCATTATTTAATTATAGGTTTTTTTGGTCATATTATTGGAACTACTCGACTGTAACAGAAAAGAATTGGTACTTAAAGTATTTTTCTTTATTAGGACGATCAAAATTATATTTAGGTCCCGTGACAACAGCTTTTTCTTTAATTATCTTAACATTTGAGAGATCTACATTTTTATTTTTTAATTTTTCTTTAAGAACCCTTTTTGCTTCGTTAACTCTTTTTTGAGCTAAAACTTGATTACTTGAATAAATCCTTGTTGGGACTTTGGATGCGCTTCCAATAATACTTAATTCAATAGATTTATGTTCTTTGACTTTAGATACTAAAAGGTCGATAAAATCATCAAATTCATTCTCTTCACTTATTAAATATTTGTTGTACCCAAAAGTTCTTTTAAATGTAATTTTATCTTTTGTATAAGTATAAATGTCGTTTTCTGAAAAATCTGCATTTAATTTGAAACTTTCGCCATTAAATGAAATTTCTACAGGGATATTACTCATATCAATATTGTCTGGATATTTTTCAATTTTGAATTTATAATTATTTAAACTAGAAAGGGTTTCAAATTTAAATCCATCATCAGTCAGAATTGATTCTCCAATGATTTTTCCTTCATCATCAACAAGATACATTTTTATTAGCTCCTTTGATTTAAGGTCAAGTTCTTTAAATTTAAACTTGGTATTACTATAGTTAAATAAATTATTTTCATTGAAATTAGCCTTTATAGTCTGTTTCCCGTTTTTAGAAACAATGTCAATCATAATGTCAGATATATCGAGATTTTCGGGGCAATTTTCTAATTTAAACTGATATTTGTCGCCGCTTTCTATTAATTCAAATTTAAATCCGTTTTCTGTTAAAATTGCCTCGCTAATTATTTCTCCATCTTCATCAAGAATAAATAATTTAATCAGTTTTTTTTCGGAAATGTTTAGTTCGTTAATTTTTACTTTAGGTTGGTCATTAACTAGTTCATTTTTTGCTTGATCGACATCAATTTCAACTACTTCCCCTTCAACATTTATTCCCTTTATTACAATTGCTTTATTTATTTCTTTGTAGTTGGATTCGCAAGGTACCTTAAATGATTGTTGATAAAAAATATCAATGTCATATTCCCCGTTTTCTAACTCGATAGTCCTAGTATACTCGACATCATACTCATGACATGGAATTAAAGTAAAAACATAAGACCCATTGTTTTTATTAGGAACGTATTGCATTGGTTCAGTATCTTCATTTAAATCAGTAACCATAATTACAATTCCCGAGGGGATAAATTCTTTGTCCCCTTTATCTATATAACCTTTAAGAATAGTAACCGGATCTGAAAGAGGATCTTTTAAATTAACCATGTAAATATCATTGTCTCCATAACCTCCATCGTGGGAAGATGCATAATATCCTCTTGCACCATCAGGACTCGTAGTGAAAAATAAATCATCATCAACAGTATTAATTGGGTAGCCCATATTAATTGGATTTGAAAATGATTGTTGGTCTTTTATTTTACTGAAAAAAACATCATATCCTCCCATACTTCTAGAGCTGTTAGAACTGAAATATAAGGTTTTACCATCTGGATGAATAAATGGTGATTCTTCATTATATTTAGAATTTACCGGTGGCCCTATGTTAAATGGTTCACTCCACTGTCCGTTAGGTAACTGAACACATCTCCATATATCCGTTCCTCCAAGACCTCCTGGTCTGTCACTGACAAAATATAGTGTTTTTTCATCTGAGGCAACAGTAACATGGTTTTCCCAGGAATTAGAGTTAAAGATATTTAAAGGTTGTAGTTTATAAAAATCTCTATCTCTGGTTGTGAAATGAATTTCATCTTCAGAAGCTTGTGAAGATCCTAAATAGACAAAAAGTTTCTCACCATCTCCAGAAATCGCTATTGTAGCTTGGGGAGAATTTGGATTGCAAAAATCCATTAATTTTGGAGAAGACCACTCCCCATTTTGGATATTTCTATAAGAAACATAAATGTCTTCGTAGTGTTTTCCGTCGATAGGATTGAAATTTTCCTTATTAGAAATTTCGGCATCCTCAGATCTAGTTCTTTTTGAAGTAAAAAATAAGGTATTTTCATCAAGGGTTAAACAAGGGTTGTAATCTGCAAATTCGCTATTAATGCCCTTTCCTAGATTTATTAAGTCATAATCTTTTGGGTGATTTATCAGTGCTAGAGCATTTTCACACTGTTTTAGATAAATTGGAATTCTGTCTTGTAAAAAATGTTTTTTTGGGCCTTTATTTTGAAAATATTTAAAGTATTTAATAGCCGAATCAATATCATAATTTTGATGATAAGCTTGGGCTAGGTAATAGTGAGTTTCGATTGGAGCATTAGTGATGGTGTAGTCAATTGGAGAATACTTTGAGGAAATGTTTTCCTGAGCTTTTATCAAGTAAAAAAGAGCTTTGTTTTTTTCAAAAGTCGTATTTAATAAACATAGTCCAGCTTTGTAATTTACATTCGCATTATTTGGGTTTTCTTTAGCTAAATCTTTCCAAATTTCCTTGGCAATTTCATACTGCTTTTGCTCGAGAAGAGTGTTTGCAGCTTCAAATCTTTTTTGAAAATCAGATTGAGCTGTAATAAAATCTGAAATTAAAAAAAAAGAAACAAAAATTGAAAACAGTTTTATGAAATGTTTCATTTATCTATAGTTGACGATTAATATCAAATTGCTCAAGATAGTCTGCAACTTTTCTTACGAATTGACCTCCTAGTGCACCATCCACATTTCTGTGGTCATAAGAATGGGATAAAAACATCATATGTCTAATTCCAATTAAATCACCTTCGGGAGTTTCAATTACAGCAGGTTTTTTTCTAATAGCTCCAAGAGCAAGTATGCCGCTTTGCGGTTGATTAATAATTGGTGTTCCCATTACATTCCCAAAAGTTCCAACATTACTTATGGTGTAAGTTCCACCAGAAATTTCATCTGGTTTCAGTTGATTATTTCTTGAACGATTAGCTAAATCATTTACTTTTTTTGCAAGACCTACCATGTTTAATTGGTCAGCATTTTTAATAACAGGTACAATTAAATTTCCAGATGGCAGTGCTGTGGCCATACCAATATTTATATCCTTTTTAACAATAATTTTGTCTTCACTGATAGATGAATTTACCATTGGAAAATCTCTTAAGGCTTGGGCAACAGCTTCGATGAAAATTGGGGTAAAAGTGAGTTTTTCACCTTCTTTTTGCTCAAATTGTTTTTTATTTTTATTTCTCCAAATCACTAAATTGGTGACATCTGCTTCGACAAATGATGTCACGTGTGGTGCAGTGTGAACAGACATTACCATATGTTCAGCAATCATCTTTCTCATTCTGTCCATTTCTACAACTTCATCATTCCCACTTACACTAATTGCAGGTGGTTTAGTTTCTTGAGATTTTTTGAGCTCTTTATTATTTTGACTTTCCACAGGCTTAGATTCAGTTTTGCTAGCAATAAAACTAAGTATATCTTTTTTAGTCACTCTTCCATTCGATCCACTTCCTTGAATACTACTCAATTCTTCTTTAGAAACACCTTCTTGTTTTGCAATGCTTTTGACTAACGGAGAATAAAACTTACCTTCATCGTTTGAGATTATTTCCTGGTTATTTGATGTTTCTAGTGGTTTTATTATCTCACTTTCTATGTTTTCTTCTAAATTTAAAGGTAGCTTTTCGTCCTTAGCAACTTCAACACCTTGATTACTTTCAGTTTCTATGATTGCAAATACAGCTCCTACCTCAACAACATCACCTTCATTGAATAAGATTTTTTTTAATTTACCTGAACTAGGTGAAGGGACTTCCGAATCGACTTTGTCTGTAGCAATTTCTACAATAGGCTCATCTTCTTCAATAATATCTCCAACTGATTTTAGCCATGTTGTTATTGTTGCTTCTGCAACACTTTCCCCCATTTTAGGAAGTTCAACTTTTAATTCCGCCATACTTTCTTAATTATTTCCAATAATATTGCCAAAAATAACTTTATTTAACTAAAATCAATAAATCTTTTTAGTCTAATTCATCATTTTAATGCACTTATTAAAATTTGAAAATCTTTTTTAAAAGTAAATTTAAATCTAAAAGCATACTGTAATCCTTAGCATATATAATATTAATCTTGTTGATTACCTCCTCATTGTTTTTTCCCCTCTGGTTCAAAACGGAAAAAACACAAGGTTTTATTTTTGGAAGGTTGTGATTTGCCTTGCTTTTATGATAACCTATCCAAGTTTTTTTCCCAAGCAATACTTTAAAAACATCTTTAAAATTGAATAGTTTTTTTCTGTGAAGAAGCATTAATAATGGGATAAAAAGAAGTACTAAAATTGATGAGTATATATCAAAAACTCTTTTTTTGTGAATATTTTCAAGACTGTTTATATGATTTAATTCGGTTAAGAAATAGTTTTCAATGCTATAAATAGATTGACTTCCGACCATAAATTGAGATTTTTCAGGAACTATTTTGAAATCAATATTTTTTTTGGTCTTAACATTAGCCATTGAATATATAATATCTTGATTACTTATATCTTGCGCACAAAAAACTACTTCGTCAATTTTATTGATATTTATAAAATCATTTAATTGGGTTATGTTTCCATGGAAATTAGCTTTACTGTTTGAGTTTTTTATTGGATCAATTTTATATGTTCTATTTGTTTGCTTTTGAAATTTTTCAAACAACTTTTCAGCCCTAATAATTTCTTCATTTGAGCCTACAATAGCTATTTTAGACTTGTTGGTTTGGTAATTTCTAAATAACCCAAAACCAAATATTTTGTAGGTATATCTAGTAATAAAGCTTAATATTAAAACTGTTATTGATGATCCTAAAATTATAGCTCTAGAAAATTGTAATGATTTTGGGATTAATGCATAGCAGGAAAGTAAAAATAATAAGCCAATAAGATTTGCTTTTATTATTTTTTTAAAGTTTAGAGGTGGAAATTGATTTCCAAAGTTCTGGTTTGAAATAGTCCATATCAAACCGTATATTGGAATTAAAAATTTAATTTTTCCCATTGGAAAATTTATATGAGTTATTTCTTGGTAAACAATAGAAAGCCCATAAATAAATCCTGTGAAAAAAATAAAATCTATTAATGCAAGACTCCACTTACTAAAAAGTCTTTGAAAGATAGCTATTGAAGCTCTAAAGTATATTGCAGCATTAATGAGAGATGAAAAGGTTTTCACATTCTTTTTAGAAAAATGTTTTTCAGCAAAAATGATCATTGCTTTGTAAAATACAAATACGTAGTTTATTGAACTTTTTTTTGTGCTTTCTCCCTTGTAATGGATAATGTTTGTCTTTGAATAATAGTAGTTTTTGTAACCCGCTTGTGTTATCCTGTAAGAAAGATCAATATCTTCTCCATACATAAAAAAAGCTTCATCAAGTAAACCTACTTTGTCTATGGTTTTTTTCCTTAATAACATAAAAGCACCCGATAGAACATCCACTACATGGTTTTCATTTTTTGATAAATAACTTAAGTGATATTGTCCAAACAACTTTGAATTGGGGAATAAAGTTGACAAACCAAATATTTTAAAAAATGCAACTAATGGCGTAGGTAGGCCTCTTTTTGATTCGGGAAGAAAAACTCCGTTTCCATCAAACATTTTAACTCCTAACGCTCCTGCATTTTTGTTTTCATCCATAAAAGCTATGCATTTTGAAAAAGTATCTTCTTGTACAATAGTGTCTGGATTTAATAATAGTATATATTTTCCTTTGGCAATTTTAATTCCTTGATTGTTAGCTACCGCAAATCCAGTATTTTTTTTATTGGCAATTAGGTTAATGTTTTTAAATTTTTCTTTTAAAAGATTAACCGACCCATCAACAGAATTGTTGTCAACAACAATTATTTCAGCATCTATCCCTGTAAGTGCATTTTGAATGGATAATAGACATTGATTTAAGAAATGTTTGACGTTGTAATTTACTATGATGATGCTTAAATCCAATGCTTATTAGTTGTGAAGATTTGATTTGTAAATTGAACGTTCTAATAGTGACTTGCCTAGGGTTATTTCATCAATATATTCTAGTTGGTTTCCAACACCAATTCCTCTAGAAATCAAGGTAATTTTAACATTGAGTTCTTGAAATTTCCTGAAAATATAGAAATTAGTTGTGTCACCTTCCATTGTGGCCGGTAATGCTAAAATAATTTCTTTTACTTCTTTTTCCATAACACGTTGTTTGAGTTGATTTATCTTTAAATCATTTGGACCAATCCCTTCCATTGGAGAAATAACTCCTCCTAAAACGTGGTATTTACCGTAGAATTGTTCAGTGTTTTCAATGGCTAATAGGTCTTTAATGTCTTGAACTACACAAATAATTTCATCTGATCTAGACGGGTTCTTGCAAATTTCACATTTTTTTTGCTCAGTTATATGAAAACAATCCTCACAGAAATTAAGGTTTTCTTTAAGATTTAAAAAAGCATTTGAAAAATCTTTAACTTCCTTTTCTGTTTGATCTAACAAGAATAAAACAAGTCTTAAGGCAGATCTTTTTCCAATCCCAGGAAGTGAGGACATTTGGTCAACAGCATCATTTAGTAGTTTAGATTTAAAATCCATATTGCTAAGTTAAAAATGCTAGCACAATCTTAATGCATATTCTCTATTTTATTAACTATATGTATTGAATACTTTATATGTTTTTTACACAACTAAAATTGTACAATTACTATTTTAGTTTTAACATTCGATATTTTATGACTCCTTACACTGTCTTGATTGTTCTATTTAGTTACTTTTTTGTGCTAATCTTAATTTCTTATTTAACTTCAAAATCAGCGGATAATGAATCCTTTTTTGTTGGGGAAAGAAAATCTCCTTGGTATGTTGTAGCATTTGGTATGATTGGTGCTTCTTTATCTGGAATAACTTTTATTTCGATCCCGGGTGCAGTAGCAAAATTCACTTTAGACGATGGACTTATTGCAACTAGTCAATTTGGCTACATGCAAATGGTGTTTGGCTACTTATTTGGTTACATAATAGTGGCCTATGTTCTTCTTCCAATATATTACAAGATGAATTTAACTTCAATATATACTTATCTCGAAACCCGATTTGGATTTTGGAGCTATAAAACAGGTTCTGCATTTTTCTTGCTTTCTAGAATTATTGGTGCTTCAATAAGATTGCTTTTGGTAGCTAGTGTTCTACAATTGATTTTATTTGATGAAATTGGGATACCATTTGAACTTACTGTTTTCGTTTCAGTACTTTTAATTTGGGTATATACAAGCAGGGGTGGAATAAAAACAATTATTTGGACAGACACTCTTCAAACTACTTTTATGCTAGCTTCTGTGATACTTACTGTTTACATGATTTCAGATGCGTTGAATATTGAAGAGAAGGAAGGATTAGTAAACGGAATCTCAAAGAGTGGTTATTCAAAAGTATTTCATTTTTCTAATTGGCAGGATGCAAATTATTTTTGGAAACATTTTCTCGGAGGTATTTTTATAACTATTGGGATGACAGGACTGGATCAAGACATGATGCAAAAGAACTTAAGTTGTAAAAATTTGAAATCAGCACAACTAAATATGATCTCCTTTGCAGGAATTTTGGTATTTGTAAATTTAATATTTCTCTCCTTAGGTGCATTATTGTATATGTATTACGTTAAAACGGGTATAGGAGCAAATGCATTAGAAAATTTATTTAGAACAGATTTACTCTTTGCAGAAATTGCAAATAATGGTGAATTAGGAATTACTGTTGGAGTTTTATTTTTACTTGGGTTAATAGCAGCTGCTTACAGCAGTGCAGACTCTGCTCTAACTTCGCTAACTACTTCTTTTTCAATCGATTTTATGAACATTCAAAATAAGCCTAAAGATACTCAGCAAAAAATTAGAAAATCGGTACATATTGTAATGTCTTTAGTGCTTGTCTTTGTGATTATTTTACTTCGGAAATATTCTGATGATTCTGCTATTTGGACACTAATAAAATTAGCTGGTTTTACTTACGGGCCACTAATTGCACTTTTCTTTTTTGGAATTCTAACAGAAAGAAGTCTAAAAGACGAGTATGTACCTTTTCTATGTTCTTTAATTCCCTTAATTATTGGAACAATATGGTATATTAATAAAACTAATTATGTTAATTGGTTTGGTCATTACCAATTTGGTGCAGAACTTATAATATACAATGCCTTAATATCGTTTGTTTTTCTTTTCTTCATTAGTGAAAAATCTAAAAGCTTATGATTTTATCACAATGATTAATAATTTGATATAAATCGGCCATTGTAGACAACGGACAAAGTTCTGTACTTTTTTTATTTCTTATTTCAATACAAGTTCCACATGCATACAATTTTCCGCTATTTTTAATGAAATTATTCATTTGTCTAATAATATCAAATTGTTTATTAGAAAGTGATTCTGCTTCCACGCCTTTTGCCATTAAAAATACATTGACTGAATCATTTTTTTTTAAAGAAAAGTTTGCTAACCTAAATGCATTCCAAACTGTTTCTGAATGATCTGAATATATAACTATACCTAATTTCATATTGTATTATTAAATGAAAAACTTCTTTATGTTATTGATTATTGAAAGTTTGTCTTATAAAACAACAAATTACTTATTTTTACTTAAATAAATGAAAAATAAAAATCTTATTCATAAAGCAAAATGTTTTTTAGAATTGTGCTATAGTGAACTCGATAAACAACATTTATTTGAAAATCGGTGGTTAGAAGTTCAATCTCAGATATCCAATAAGGGGACTTATGAACTGTTACATTTCGAATTAGATTATGGTACAAAAGTCGCTTGGCGAAACTCTAATAAATGTATTGGTAGACTTTTTTGGAGAACTATGGATGTTTATGATAAAAGATCATTAGAAAATATTGATTCAATATTTAATGCACTTTTTAATCACATTGATTCTGCCACCAATAATGGTAATATTAAATCTACAATAACAGTTTTTAATTTCGATAAAAATATTCGAATATGGAATTCTCAGTTGCTTAGTTTTGCTGGATATAAAGATCAAAAAGGAAACATAGTTGGAGATCCAAAGCAATTAAAATTCACAGAACAGTGTGTGATGTTAGGATGGGAACCAAAGATGGGTATGTTTGATATTTTGCCAATAGTGATTCAAATTGGAAATCAAAAACCTATATGGCGTGAAATTCCTAAAAAAATAGTTAAAATAGTTAATATTGTACATCCTGAAATAAAGGAATTTAAAAAATTAAATTTGAAGTGGTATTCAACTCCTATAATTTCAAACATGATGTTAGAAGTTGGAGGTATAGTATTTGCCGCAGCACCATTCAATGGCTGGTACATGGGTACTGAAATTGGAGCTAGAAATCTTGCTGATGAGGATAGATACAATATGTTGCCAAAGGTTGCTAGATTAATGAATCTAGATCTTAAAGATAAAACTAGTATTTGGAAGGATAGGGCTTTAGTTGAGCTTAATTATGCTGTATTACATTCCTTTAAAAAAGCTGGAGTAAAAATTATAGACCATCATTCAGCGTCAAAACAGTTTATGCAATTCATGAGAAAGGAGGAAAAAGAAGGAAGAGAAGTAACTGCAGATTGGTCTTGGATTGTGCCGCCAATATCAGGATCAACTACAGAAGTATTTCATACAGAAATGAATGATGTTATTAAATCTCCAAATTACTTTTACCAAAAGGAAGCTTGGCTTTAATTTGAAGATTTTGAATGATTTTTAATTATTAGTTTATTTATATTTTTAATTAATGAAGGTCCATAATATATGAAACCTGTATAAACTTGAATTAAATCTGCTCCAGCATCCAGCTTATCTAAGGCGTCTTTTGGTGTCATAATTCCACCAACACCTATTATTGGTAATTTTCTATCGGTCTTTTCAGAAATATATTTAATTACCTCATTAGAACGATTTGTAATAGGTTTTCCACTCAGACCTCCTTTGCCAATGTTTTTTAACTTTGTTTTACTTGTTTTAAGGTTATTTCTTTTTGTTGTAGTATTTGTTGCTATTATTCCGTCTAATTTTTCTTGTATTATTAAATCGATAGTTTCATCTAATTGTTCGTTAGATAAATCAGGAGATATCTTTATTAAAATCGGTTTCTGTTTTGAATGTGAATTATTTATCTTTTTTAGCTTTGGAAGTAATTTTTTTAAAAAAGCAACGTCTTGTAATTTTGTAAAATTACTAACATTGGGACAGCTTACATTAAGTACGAAATAATCTACATGTTGGTGAAGAACGGAGAAATTTTTAAGATAATCATCAATTGCATTTTCATTCAGTGTAGTGGTATTTTTTCCAATATTTCCACCAATTATAATGTTAGCTCTATTTTTTTTTAGTCTTTTAACACATAATTCACTGCCCTCATTATTGATTCCTAATCTATTAATCAATGCATTATCTTCAATGAGTCTGAAAACTCTTTTTTTTGGATTTCCAGGTTGTGCTTTCGGAGTAATAGTTCCAATTTCAATAAATCCAAAACCAAAATTCGAAAGTTCTTGTAGGTATTTACCATTTTTATCAAATCCTGCTGCAAGGCCTACCGGATTTGAGAATCTTAGTCCAAAAATTTCTTTTTCAAGAACAGAGTTTTTAGTTACAAAAGTCTTTTTAGTCAATAGACTTACAAAGGGAATTTTAGAAATTATTTTTAATAAATTAAGTGTGATGTAATGAACCTTTTCGGGATCAATAATAAATAATATTGGTCGAATGATTAGTTTGTACACTTCAGCAAAGGTAACAAAACTGTTTTTTAAAGTTGCAGAAATACATCACTTTAAATAGGGTTTTCTAGCTGATATTTTAGATACTTTAAACCAGCTCTCACTGAGTTGTAAGCTTTCTCTTCGGGAAGTGTTTTAGGTATAACTTTAAGTTCTTCAAACTGTTTAAATATATGGTCTTTTACTCCAACTAATACAACTTCAATCTTTTTTTCCTTGAAATGTTGAATCACTTCTTCAAGCACATAAATCCCAGAGGCATCAATGTATGGGACTTGAGACATATTTATTATAACTGCATCTTTACCTACAATTGCTTCGGCTTGTTCCTTGAATTGGTCTGAAAAACCATAAAATAATGGACCATCAAGTTCATATTCGAAAATACGATTTTTAATTGAATTAGGAATCTTAAGTTTCTTTTCCATTTCTGCAATATCTCCTTGTTTACTTTGTTGATCAACAATCTCACCCATGCGCTGCATAAAGAAAAAAGAAGACAGCACCATGCCAACTCCTACTGCTACTAATAAGTTTGCAAAAATGGTGAGTAAAATTACTAAGATTAATACTAGAGAATCACTGTTTTTTAGGCTGATAAGTCTTTTCATTCCTTTAAAATCTATAATTCCAATGCCAACTGAAATTAATAGCGCAGATAAAACTGGCTTAGGAACAACGTCTAAAAATTGGCCAAGTCCAAGCAGTACTATTAAAAGAAAAATACCTTTAAAAATCCCACTTAGGTTTGTAGTCCCGTTAGAATTAATATTTGAAACAGTACCTGTTGTTGAACCTGCACCTGGAATTCCACCAAAAAGGGCAGTAATAAAATTACCTAAACCCTGTCCAATAAGTTCTCTGTTTCCGTTGTGCTTAGTTTTTGTCAAATTATCAGCAACAACAGATGTAAGTAAAGTGTCTATTGTCCCAAGACCAGCTAGAGTAAGACCGCTAACAATAACAATGCTTAAATTACTTGTTTTATTTCCTAACTCATCTGAGGTGAATCCGAACCAATCAAAGTCAAATATTTCCTTTTTAAATGTTGGTAAATTATCAGGAATTGACCCTATTGTCTCAAATTCCCAGTCGACTCCCCAATTTGGATCTAAGAAAAAAGATATAATGGTTCCTAATATCAAGGCTATAAGTCCAGCAGGAATTTTTTTAGATATTAAAGGAATTAAATATATTAAGGAAAGAGTACTTATTCCTAAAATCATTGCACTCCAGTGGTGGTGAATAATTGGGTCAGGTAAATGACCAAGTATATCGAAAATTTCCTTTTTTGGAGGATCACCAAAAAAGCTATTCCACTGAAAAAGTATTATAATGATTCCTATTCCGCCCATAAAACCAGATAGAACAGGGTATGAAATATATTTGACATATTGAGCCACTCTGATTAATCCAAATAATATTTGAAATATTCCGGCAAAAGCAAATGAAACTATGATTGTTGGTAAACCAATATCGGCACCTCCTGCTTTTGCAATAACTCCAGCTGCAATTATTGTCATTGGACCTGTTGGATCACTAATAAGTGTTTTTGTGCCAGCAACTATAGAGGCTATAATTGCTAAAAAAATTGCGGTATAGAGACCAATTTCTGGTTGATCTGGATTGCATTGAAGTCCAAATGCTAAAGCCATTGGAAGTGCAATTATGGCGGCTGTCATACCTCCTGTAAAATCTCCTTTAATTGTTTTTTTAATATTTTTAAAATTCATTTTTTTAAAATCTTATTATCGAAAGTAATGAATAAATTTTATTAGTCATTGTTTTCTTTTTTATAATTGTATTTTTGACCTAATTTTTTGAAAAAATGATTAAATCAAAAAAAGTAGTAGTTGTTATGCCAGCATACAACGCTTCACAAACATTGGAAAAAACATATAATGAAATTCCATTTCCATTAGTTGATCAAGTAATATTGGTTGACGATTATGGCCAAGATGACACCTTTGAAATTGCGAAAAAATTGGGTGTTAACCACGTTATTAGACATGAATTTAACAAGGGATATGGTGGCAATCAAAAAACTTGTTACGATAAAGCTATTTCAATTGGTGCAGATATTATTGTTATGCTTCATCCCGATTATCAATATACCCCAAAACTTATCGAAAGCATGTGTCATCTAATTGCTAATGATCTTTATCCTGTAGTGTTAGGTTCGAGAATTTTAGGTAAAGGAGCTTTAAAAGGAGGAATGCCATACTATAAATACGTTGCCAATAGATTACTAACTTTATTTCAAAATATTTTAATGAATCAAAAGCTTTCTGAATATCACACAGGATATCGAGCTTTTTCAGTTGATGTACTAAAGCAAATTTCATACAATAAAAATTCTGATGATTTTATTTTTGATAATCAAATATTAGCCCAAATAATGTATAAGGGATTTGAAATTGCAGAGATCACTTGTCCTACAAAATATTTTGATGAGGCTTCATCAATAAATTTTCAGCGAAGTTCTGTTTACGGAATAGGAGTAATATTAACATCCTTAAAATATTTTTTAAGTAAGATGGGTGTTATTGAGTGGGATTTAGTAAAATAAATTATTACATGTCTAATTACATTAAATTAAAACAACTAGCAGTTCCTGTAATAATTTTAATCATTTTTTACACGATTGGTGTTTTTCTTCTTACAAAAATGGGGAACCATGATTTTTCAATTTACATAAACTCAAAACACAATTACATTGCAGATATTTTCTTTAAGTACATTACTCATCTTGGAGATGGTTTAATAGCATTTTTAATTGCATTAATTTTAATATTTATACGTCAAGAATACGGGCTTATTACGTTTGTTTCATTAATTATTACCACAGCTATTACACAATTTCTAAAAAGAATTATTTTCATTGATAAATTTAGGCCTAGTAATGTTTTTGATGATTTAATTAAAGCTGGCAAATGGCATGTTGTTGAAGGAGTTCATTTATACGATAAGTTCTCATTTCCTAGTGGACATACTGCAACTGTTTTTTGTGTAGGAATTTTAATAGCTTTTTTTGTCAAGTCAAGAATTTGGTCAATTTTAATAATTGTATTGATTTCAATTGTCGGATTTTCAAGAATTTACTTATCTCAACATTTTTTAGCAGATGTATTATTGGGGTCATTAATTGGTTCGTTGATTTCATTTTTAGTGTATCAGTTTTTTTCAAAGTCTATAATAAATTTAAGTAACAAAATTTCAATTTTAAATTGGCTAAATATGAAAAATGGTAAATAAAAGAATTTTTTGGCCTTTCTTAATTTTCTTTGTATACGCATGCACATTGATTTACCCCTCTTTAGGTGCATATAATTTATTTGATTGGGATGAAATTAATTTTGCCGAATCATCAAGAGAAATGTTGTTTTCCAAAAATTTTTTTCAAGTACAAGTTAACTACGAACCTTTTCATGAAAAACCACCATTATTTTTTTGGTTGCAGTTCTTGGCAATGAAATGTTTTGGAATTTCTGCTTTTGCAGCCCGTTTTCCAAATGCTTTATTATCTATTTTGACCCCATTAATTTTATTTAAAATTGGAAGTGAAATTAAAAATCATTCATTTGGTTTAATTTGGGGGTTAACTTACCTATGTGGTATTTTACCCAATTTGTATTTTAGAACAGGAATAATTGATCCCTATTTTAATTTATTCATCTTTCTTTCCATTTATTTTTACTACCGATCCTTAATTTTTAAAAATTATTCAAACATCATTTTTTCTGGATTATTTACTGGATTGGCTACAATTACAAAAGGTCCAGTTGGTCTTTTAATAATTGCTATTGTAGCATTTATTTATTTTCTCTTATCAAAGAAAAAACCTTCATTAAAGCAGTTAATTATATTTGGATTGCTGTTCTTATTTACTTCATCTTTATGGTATGGATATGAAATTTATAACAAAGGTCCATGGTTTTTAGTGGAGTTTGTAAAATATCAGTTAGACTTATTTTCAAGACCAGTTGCAGGTCACAAACAACCTATTTATTATCATTTTTTAGTATTATTATTTGGTTGTTTCCCATTTTCTTTTTTTGCTATTAAAAATTGCATTCGCTCATCAGGTTCAAACATCAAATTTGAAAAAATAATGAGAGTTTTATTTTGGGTAGTACTAATACTTTTCTCTGTTGTAACGACTAAAATTGCACATTATTCATCACTAGCTTATTTCCCACTTTCTTTTTTAGCTACTATTGAACTTTATAAACTAAATATTGGTAAAAAAATAAGTAGATGGTTACAATTTTCCCTTGTTACGTTTGGATCTCTTATTTCTATTTTTTTAATCCTTATTTTAAAGATCTTTAATGAAAATAAATTTTTATTAGTTGATCTTGTAAAAGATAAAAATTTTCATCTCATGCTTGAAAATGAAATTGAATGGCATGGTTCTGAATGGTTAATTCCAATTTTTTTGCTGTTATCTTCTTTGCTATGGTTCAAATCTAATTACAGTAAAGTGATTTTTAATTTAACTTTTTTCATGTTCTTAAATGGGATTTTCTTTTCACTTAGTTCTTTTTTTATTGTACCTAAAGTTGAACTAATGACTCAAGGTTATGCCATAAATTTTTATAAATCAATTAGTAAAGAGAAAAAGTATTTAACAACAGTTGGTTTCAAAAGTTATGCTCACTATTTTTATGCCAATATTGATCAACTTTCAAAAAATGATTCTTTGTTTCATGCAAAAAGGAGAATATTAAAAAATAATTTTAATGTAAATTCTTTAAATGAGCTTAATTTAACAGACAAAATGAGGTTTAATTCATACGTGATTAGTTGGTTAATTAATGATAAGATTGATAGACCTGTCTATTTTGTAACTAAAATAAACAGATCGGAACCACAACTTGAAAATTCAACTAATCTTACAAAGATTAAGCAACAAGGTGGTTATGTTTTTTATAAAAGAGAATTAAAATGAATGTAAGAGATTTATCACCAAAAGAAGTTTGGAATTTTTTTGAAGATCTAAACGCTGTACCACGTCCGTCCAAGAAAGAAGAAAGAGTAATTGAGTTTATGAAAAATTTTGGCGAGGAATTAAATCTTTCAACTTATGTTGATTCTGTTGGAAATGTAATTATAAAAAAACCTGCTTCCAAAGGGATGGAGGATAGGAAAACAGTTATTATTCAAAGTCATTTAGATATGGTTCATCAAAAAAATGCAGAGACTGATTTTGACTTTTTAACTCAGGGAATTCAAAGCTACGTTGAAGAAGATTGGGTTACTGCAAAAGGGACAACACTAGGAGCAGATAATGGGATGGGTGTGGCTACTATAATGGCTCTTTTAGCAAGTAATTCTATTGTCCATCCGCCAATAGAAGCTTTATTTACTATTGATGAAGAAACTGGGATGACTGGGGCTTTTGAGTTGGAAAAAGAGATATTAAAAGGGGAGATTTTATTGAACTTAGATACGGAAGATGATGATGAATTTAGTATAGGATGTGCAGGTGGTATTGATACTAATTCCTTTAAAAATTATCCGACTAAACCAATCAAAAGTGGTTTTGCTTATGAAATTATTGTAAAAGGACTAAAGGGTGGTCATTCAGGAATGGATATTCATCTAGAAAGAGGTAATGCTAATAAAATTATGAATAGATTATTAGCCATTGGGATGAACTATGATTTTTCTATAAATGAAATTGATGGTGGAAGCTTGAGAAACGCTATTCCAAGAGAATCATTTGCTAAAGTTATTGTCAATAATGAAAAATTTTTGTTAGAATTTGATAAGTTAGTTTTAGAAATCAAAAATGAATATGCTGTTACTGAACCTGATTTGATTGTTGAAGTTAATTCGATAGAATTGCCTAAAAAGGCATTATCTTTTAAGGACTCAAAAGAATTAGTGAATACTATTTATTCCTTGTTCAACGGTGTTTACAAAATGAGTCAAACAATTCCTGGATTAGTGGAAACTTCATCATCATTAGCCAGGGTTATTTTAAAAAATGGAGATTTTACTACACAAAGCTTACAGCGGAGTTCTGTAGACAGTTCTAAATATGATGTTGCTAAGACAGTTGGAGCTACGCTGCAAAATGTTCGAGCAGATGTTGAGCATACTGGTTCATATCCAGGTTGGGAACCTAATCCAAATTCTGAAATATTAGAACTAATGGTACCTCTTTATGAAAAAATGTTCAACGAAAAACCAAGGGTTCAAGCTTGTCATGCTGGATTAGAATGTGGTATTTTAAATGAAAGATATCCTGGCTTGGATATGATTTCTTTTGGACCAACTATTAAAAACCCTCATTCACCTGACGAAAAGGTTCATATTGGTTCAGTAGATAAATTTTGGAGATTACTTTTAGAAGTTTTAAAGATTATTCCTACAAAAGATTAATAATCCCAATTATTAGAAAATGAGTTATATCCATTAACCCCAATTTTAGGCTCTATTTTTGCACCTTCAGTTGAGTTTATTGAGCTTGAAATATAAAATCCAAACTTTACTAACCCACCAAATATTCTAAATGGCCTAGAGATTCCTGCAAAAATCTCAATATGATTAAGACTTTCGTTAGGAACTATAATTGAAGCAGCACCCGCTGATAATTGCACTTTCAACTTATTTAAAAGAGGGAATTTATTTAAAATATTTCCATTAAAATTATGAACATAGTTTACTCTCAAAAAAGACCCATTAGTATTTATCACAGGACCTAGTAATTGGAAAGACGTTAATGGATTGCTAAATATGTAAGGGTCAGATCCTCTAAAAAATTTCCTTTCTATGAATCTTAAATTGTTATCGTTGATAAATGTCCCTAATTGAGCATTCCATTTAGATTCACCAAGATGAGGAATTTTAAATTTATGATTTGCCCCAATTTCTATGTAATCAAAATTAACTTCGCTTTTAAACAATTTTGGTATTCCTTTTCTGTATGTAAGATTAACTGTTGGGAAAATTGTACCTAAAACAATTTTTCTATTTTTTTTATAATAATATTTTTGAAAAGGAAGCCATGTTAATTGAATTCTAGTTTCTACCTTTTTATAGGGTTCAAAATTTGGCATTTCGAGATTTAAAGTTGTATCCTCTAGATAAGTTTGGTTAATTAAATCTTCATCTAGGTTTAGGTTGTTAATAGGGTTTTGAAAACAATAAAGGAATTTCATTTCTCCATATAATCCATTTAAGACTTCTGTTCTGTAACTAGTTTCTATGTGCTTAGATCTAACGTAGTTAGTTCTTGAAATAGCAGTAGTAAATGAGGGGTATCTGTTGATTACTTTATATTGGTCTCCAAATCCAATAGTTAATTGTTTATATTTTTTATTATTAGAAATAATAGAGACATTGGTATTTCCTTTTATATCTTCATTTACTATTCCATAGTCAATCATGTTTTTAGTACTTACCTTATATTTTTCTTTAAGATTTTGGTTGTAATTAAATCCTAAAGTATGTCTATAGCCCCCTATTCCAAAAAAATTAAATTGTGATACTACAGGCCATAGGTAAAATGAGCGTCCTTTAAAACGGTTTTTTCTTCCAATCCCCTCCCATAATACTCCGCTTAATGTTACCTTGTTGTAAGAGCTGTCTTTTTTTAATAAATATTCTTCACTAGCGTAATAATTTCTTAAACTATCTGTGTATTTAATATATTTTATTTCATTTTCTTTCAAATCAATCGCTCTGTAGGATTCCCATTGTTGTTTAGATGTCTTTTCAGAAGAGTCATTAAAATATTTAATTTGATTTTTTTTAAATTTTTTGGGGGTAGGCTCATCAAATTCAAAATCTTTATTTATTGTAATAGCATTTCCTAATATTTTATATTCTTTATCTTTTA
>MDTC01115302.1_pt1 | contig 32060 bp, 28 predicted proteins | sample 811181 | NCBI WGS metagenome assembly MDTC01 (sample SAMN05326644, study PRJNA326480) | marine metagenome | isolation source: seawater | place: Pacific Ocean: North | collected 2011
ATCAGAATCAGAATCAGAATCAGAACCAGGACTATCCATATATTTCTGTATTGTTAAAGATCCATATATAGATTTTATTCTTTGAGATTCAATAGAACCTTGATCTTCATTAATCATACTTTCCATTCTCGTCTTCATCCAGTGACAATTTGGACATAAAGCTTGAATATTTTTAATACTATTACCTCCTTCTTTCCATCGTGTAATATGGTCATATTGGGGTAGTACAGCCTTCTGATCACTAAATCTTTTTTTATTAATTTTCATATCACACTCATAATATGGACATTCACCTTTACCAGGACCTCTACAGAAGTTATCTTGTTCCTTTAAAATCATCTGTTTTTTTTCATCGCTAATGGTTGGCCTTGTTTCTCTTTTCTTCCTTTCATTCATAGTATTATTATTATTGGTATTTAAAAAACTATCTTCTGATAAAGAAATACCTTCATCCGTATCTCTTTTATTTATTTTCTTTTTCTTTCCCCTACATTCTAAACATTGTTTATATCGTTCTCCATCTTTTTTTTTACCATAATCAGAAACCGGTAATGTTTTTTTGCATCCACCTTTACATAAAATATTATTTGAAACCTCCATAATAGGATATAATATAATATAATTATTTCATTAATCATTAAATAGTAATATTGTGAATTTTACAAGATCTATCAATTGCATCTTTAAACTTTTGTGATAAATCATCTTGGGCTTCATATGTAGGATAGTTTATTAAACACGCGCGAGCCTTACAACAAACATTACAATTACAAGTATTTCTAGTAACAGTTTTAGGACCTTCATCTATTACTTTATCTAAAAATGTCTCTTCATCACTACTTTCTTCTTCATCACCTTGTAGGATACTTTTGATATCCTCCATAATTTTGTCTCCTTGATTAAACGAACTTGATATTTCATGGTCCTCCATAGGTATCATTAATCGATAAACTAATCCTGTAATTAATGAATCTGGAGATAGTTCTTCTTCATTGCCGTGTGATGATATAATCTCTGAAACTTTTAATGCAGAATCAATATGTGCCAAAAAAGCTATCATTAATGAATTAAGGAGATCATCTTTCATTATTAATTCATTAAAATGTTCATCCTCCATTATTTATTTAAATATAGATTAATAATTTTAAATAGTTGAATAGGAGTTCAATTTCCCTTTAAGAGTATTCAATTTTTGTATAATACTATCATTTTTAAGATAAGATTTTTTATCTAATAGAAGACGACTTTCATGGGTAGAAGTATGTTTCATAACTTGATGGATTGACAATGATGATTGTTGAGTAATATTATGTTCTAAATAGTATTTATCGGGATCTTGATAACCATTTGGTATGGGGATAGTTAATGGAGATATGGAATTAACCGGAAATATATCCGAATCAACCTGGAGGGTCTTTATCTGTTGAACTCCATTTAAAAGGAGATTAAGGTTATTTGAATGAAAGATAATTCTCTTTTTCAATTCTTTATTTTTTTCCTCTAAATCATTAATTGTTTTTTTGTGACGTTTATAGATTATACTTTTCAGGTTTTGGATATAAATATTCTTTGCATTGGATGGTTGATCTATATTATAATTTAGTTTAAAATCCTTTAAAAGAAGAGATGTCCATACTAATTCAGTATCTAATAGATTTTTATTTTCTTTTGTGAGATTAATAAAGGGTAATAGTAAACGGAAAGGACTCGGTGTCCATTCTATTGAATATGAGAAACACTTTTGAGAACGTGAAACGCGTTGTTGTTTCCAAGGCAATGGTTCATTCCAAAGAAGAAAACACTCCCTTTTATAGAATAAACGTGCCATATAGATAATGTAATTAGGCCAATTAATATTATGTGAATCATGGATACCTTTTGCAAGCCTTTTAAGAGTATCTTTTGGAAGCCCCCTTAATGTTGTAAATATATCATCATCATTCATACCACTCCTTATATTTACACCATACCATTCATCAAATGATAGTTTTTCTGAGTCTTCCCAAGGGTATTTTAATGATTCCTTATGGATGAAATGTAGGATTAATAAAAGACATTCTTGGGGGAGAATAGTAAACATTCGATTGTCTTTGCAGATTAAAAATTAATTTGATACTCAAAAAAAATAATCAAATTTATTGTACATAATCAAAGATTACCATCTATGAATCAAATCATTCAACATATACAATATTAAGGTATGGGTCTGTATAGATCTTTGATATATTTTTTAAATGATTAGTATAAGATTGAATGAGAAAATAGATATAGTATTCATTAATTATATTTTTACTCTTGACAAATGAAAGCTTAATGATTGAATCCTTATTAAAAAAATTTAATGAACTATTAAATAGGTTTTCTCCATCCGAACAATAAACTTCTATGTCATTATTTATTACATTATGAATCATTTTCCAATATGTATTCTTTTTTTCCGTATGTTTCCACCATCGTGAGTTGAAACATTCGGTCAAACTTTTTACCCTTCTATAGGTTGTATTCAGTCCCAAATCTTTCAGGTATTTATTATAGTGATTAATAATGTCTACGGAACCATTAATATGAATATTTTTATGTAATAATTCCCTTTTTTTTACATCATAATTTAACCAATTATAGAAATTATTCTCTATATGAAAACTACGGGAATCTTCCAAAAGAGAACTATTTTTTAAGTGTATGATAAAATCAATGAGTTGAAAGTTACCATCTAATTTCCTCGATAATAATATTTTAATATGGGCATCTTGTATAGATAACATATTTATACTATTATAACTTTATAAATCTCTAAATAATGGAAAAAAAAAAATTATAAGAATGAGAATTAATTTATTAAACTACGACACCAATTCCTGAATATTCTAGACAGTCAATAATATTATCATGTACAGCTTCATTCCACCCCGTATAGTCCATACAAGGACTAAGTTGTACATCAAAGTACGGTCTGTTAAAATCCATATTCTTCATTTTATTTATTTCATTGCGAACATTATACAGTTTCCAATAATTATGTAGGTCTCTTATTTTATTTTTGTTTGAGGGATTAGAATAGATTTTCTTATATCCCCCCAGGTTACCCCATAGAAGAATATCCTCACCATTATTCAGTTTACAGAGTGCTTCTTTAAAATATACATCCCAATCAGAAGAGGACTTTTGAATCAACCCTTTTACGAAAGAATCTTGAAAGAAGGACCCTTTATTTTGAAGGTAATTATACCAATAGTTTACCAGAGTGGTAAACGTTGCGATAGATTTTATATCCCCATCTTCGGTACAAATGTTTTCTTTAGAATAACCTCCATTCAACATTACATCATTTTCCTTATTAAATGTGATTTTATTATACCCTTTTATAATTGGGAGGGTGGATAACATATCCTTGATTTCATGCGATCCCCCCTTCCCCCATGAATCACCCATGGAGTTTTCAATTTTGTGCATCTTTGAGAGAGCCCTTTCAATTTCTGACCCCTTCTCTATTACTTTACTCCTCCAAGTCTTTTGAACCTTAATTACAGTGATAAGGAGCTTCACACGATCAAGGATTTCCTGTGCTTTAATGGAAGAGTCCATTAGTTCCATGGAAATATATATTTTTATTTATCACAATAAAAAAAAATCAAATTTAAATATAAAAAAATGAACTCTTCAAATACCGAATATCTTATCCCTATCTACCTTAAATCCATCTACAACAACGCCAGTTACGGTACCGATGTTTACCGAACTATCGCGAGTTTACCCCACGTTCACGTCATAGATGTCGAGAGTCACAGTTAATCACCCTATAATGGGATCATTGTTGGCCTCTGTGTCCCAGACTATACTCTGGTGGATGATACCCGGAGGCCCACCACAAATCCAAAGCGCGCACATACTGCTCATCTGGGGGAAAATAAGTCTCCCGAAAGTCGTGGCTAGGGACCCGATTAAAAATACCTAACTACCTACCTAACTAACTACCTAACTAACTATTATAATAGGGTAGAGTATAAAATCAAATTTACGGTCAAGGAATGAACGGTAATTCTGATAGTTAATAAAATGTACATGATTCAAAGATCTCCCCTTTATCTCAGGAAATTACATTTGTTCTGTAATAGTGTTGAATTACTCTTGCAGCCTCGATTTCCATAATTGTGGGAAATCTTGCTTCATACCATGGGAGATTCGGTCCATCCGGTATAACACTTGTATCTTCATAACGGTCAACCACATTAAAACCTTGCCAAGATACATATTCGGGTTGCGCTGAAAGACGAATGAACTCTCTTCTATTTACGACATGATCAAATAATTCAGAAAGGTTTCGACGACTAGAGTTGGATCTTGGACTACGGCTCTGACTACGACCCCTTATACGGCGCCGCCGGTTCCGGGCTGTCACCATCGTCACGTAGTAGTTGCTATTCACTGTGAAGTCTTCTCCTTGGCTGGTGCTCTGTCGCATATCTTCTTCCTCCACTCCGGTGGGACGAAGCAATAGCGAGACCTCCTCTCTAGGCGTGAGCTCCTCTATACTTGAAGTACTTGAGTCTACATCTGTCCTTGGTGTTGTTTCTTCATTAAAGTCCTCTCCATAGAACTCCCTATCTTCTTGGAGGGTTGCTGGATTAACTGAATTTGTAATTGAAGAAGCAACAAACTCTTCTTTTTCAACTTCTGAAAAGTCAATATACTCAAAGGTTTCAGCAATTTCTGCTCCTGTTTCTGTATATCCATTGACATCTTTGATCTTATCGATGACCCATTGTACTTTCACGATCTTACCCATCATTTCTTTATTTTTTTCCTTCAAATCATAGATTTCTTGTTCAGCATCATCAATTTCATATTGCATAGATTTTCTTTCTACAGCCATCATTTCCTTTAGTACTTTAATCTCTTTCTTCTGTTTTTTGATCATTTCATTCTGAAACTTGATCCTTTCAAGGTGTCCATTATTGTCCAACTGCTTCTCTACTTCCTTCTGTATGGTTTCCTTTAGATCTACTATCTTCTTGGCAGGCTTCCCCCAGCAGGAGGGCATCGATCCAGCCGACCCTGCGGGTGGACCAGACTGGGGAGGGATAGGGTGGTCATACCATTCCCATTTTTCATCCTTGAGGACAGCTACATAGTTGGAGATATCGTTAATCCAGGCTGTGAAGAGGGCATTTGGAGGTATAGTGATACTATTGAGGACCCTTGAATTGATCATTTTAGGGTCAACAACTGTAGCGAGTTTCTTTTCGCCTGGTTTTGTATAGATCCAGACTTTATGGCCTGGAGATGGGAAAATCCCCCCCCACACCTCTACACATGATTTGGGCTCGGTGTGATACAATTGCCATTTTTTATCATTCCGGACAGATACATATTCATCTGGCGAGTACTGGCTATCATCCGGCCACTCCCACAGTCTACGTTCTTCGAAAGGATCCTTATTGAAACGGGCTGTGAAAAGAGAATCTGAAGGTATAGTGATACTGGCGAGAATCCTTGAATCGATCATTTTGGGATCAACAACTGTAGCGAGTTTCCTTTCAACACCCGGTTCTGTATAGATCCAGACTTGTGCATCTGGACCTGGTAGATCCTTCCTTAGCTTTTTTTTTTCAGAATCTCGGAGGAAGGCCGGGTGAATCTCATTGGACATCATTGTGTTAGACTTATATATATTAGTTTCTTACTTATCATTTAAAAAAAAATCAAATTTAAGGCTAAGATAATTATTATCTACTTCGCAGACTTGGCATCTATGAACTTAAACATAGAAACTATTCCGATCCCAATACACATACCCATATTAAAATACACACACATTTCATCATTGGTCGCCGCGGGGCGGTCGGGGTGCGGCGCGGGGTGAGTATCCCCACCTTTACCTTTATTTTCGGTACCATCTAACACCTTAATTGTTGCAGACATAACTCCCAAACCATAGTCTCCACTCAATTCAGGGAGTCCATAATGTTCCCTCAACTGATTTAGAACAGAACCTTGGGGGAGAATATCACCCTCTCCAGGTTTAAGTCCACGGACAACCCATCCAGTTGTATAGCGGGTCCCCAAGTAGTGAGTGGGTGCCAATGTTTTAAACATTAGAAAAATATCCTTTTCTCGTTCAAATGCCTTTACCCACCATTCCCCACGAAGTTCCTCTGTTTCTGTCGCTTGAATATAGTCCATCGCAGGTGTGTAGCGCAATCCCGATTTCTCCCACTGAGACCAAGGATTGAATTCATCCTTTGATTTGTAAAAGAAGTTAAGGAAAGAATCCGCATTGCGACACAGTTTGGGTGTAGGGGAAAAGGGATTACCTTTGTGATGACAGTTTGACTGAATGAAAAGGAGGTATGTAAGTAGGTCATACCAAGATACCCTGTAATCTCCGTCGAAGTGTCCGTGAATTTTAATAAGACATTCATTATAAAGATTCATTTTTTCTTCCATAGGGGTAACTAACTGGTGGTACTGAGTGATGAGGGGATAACTATATTTACCATCTATATGGAGTTGGACATACTTAGAGACTGGCGATTGACCAAAATCCCTCGCACCAGGGGAAAGAACCCTGTTTGTCTGGCTGACCATCAGCTTAATAAAGTCAAAGATACTGTATTCTTCATTCCCTTTGGTCATCTCAACGATTGTGAGAATAAGGGCGTTGTGGAAATAAACTGACACACCCATCTTAATCTATCCTTCTCTTGTTTACTTTTCTTAAGTAAAACCTTTCAAATTTAAAAAAAAATATTAATTTTTTTTTGTCTTTATTTATATGAATATACATAATATACTTACTTCTTAGCTATCATTGCTTTATGCTTTTCTTCATCCTCTTCGTCCTTGAAATCAATCCCTCCTTCATCATTTGGAACACCAATGACGGAATAATCATCCGTCTCAAGGATTACGAAGTGCTTGTCCTCCTCACACCAGTGTTTCTTGTAGGTGATACCATCCACAATGTATGGTGTATCATCAAGGATCTCTTCGGGATCACTATCCAATTCTCCATCGTTCACTTCCTCATCCATTTCATCAGTTTCCTCTCCCTTCTCCTGTTCAGCCTTCTCCTGTTCAGCCTTCTCCTTGGCCAGTTTCCATGCCTGGAATTCCTTTTCCTCATCGTTTGAGAGACCGGATGGAGAACTCTTCTTCCCACCCTTCTTCCGTGGCTTCTTCTCAACCTTGTTACCTTCAGAATCAAAGAGCCATTTGTGCTCCTTGTATTCATCAGTGTAACCCTTCTTGAGGCTTCCGAGAGGAAGCTTGGGGTTCTCTGGACGAGGTTCGTTCACCTTGCCAAGCCAGTAGCGGTTCGGCATAAGGAAGTCAATCTGAAGGTGCTTCTTGCAAAAGCAACCATCGTAGGTTGAAAGGTACCCTTCAATTGATTCCTCTTGCTCTGCGGTTAGATCCCTTTCTCTCAGGATACTTTCCGCCTTTTCAGGCTCAATCATGTTCTTAGAGATACACTGGATATTGTCAAATCCAAGACCACCTTCGTGCTTCCAAACACGGGCACAGCATCGATGATTGTCATAGCCTTCACTATTCCTTTCAACGTCGGAGGAAGACTTCTTCTCCTTCTTTCTCCCCTTGACTTGAAAGAAGTGACTAAGATCACTGTCTTCCTTGATCTTTGAGAGGACTTCTTCGTCGATGAAGCCTTTCTTCACGAGCTCCCCCATAAAGGAGGAGGTGATCGTTCCCTTGGGGATGTTGGAGTTGGCCATCTGGAGAGCCGGGGCGGACATCCCTTAGAGATTCGGTTTCGCGGTGTTTTGGGGGTTTTTGGGGGTTTTTGCGTTCGTGTGAGCAGTTTGTTTTGTTTGTGAGGAACAAGACAGGAAAATTCAAATTTTGAGAAGGGAGGGGGTCAAGGGGGGAAATTTCCCGGTATCCCTGAAAATTTGAATCTTCTAAGTCAAGAAATTTTGAGTAGAAACATCCGACAGTCTTAAGAGCTGTCTGGGGTTCCCTGGGATGTTCTACTCAAGGTGTGGGCAGTTAGCTTAGTCCTGAGTGAGAAGAAACGGCATTGAAGCGGTGGTAGCGTTCCAGAAATTTGTGCGCGGTCAGATTTTCCCAGCAGCTCGCCCCTCACAGGGTGGCAGGGGTCCTTGCACATGCTCACACCTTCACATTAAACCAGGGAATGAACTCTGGGGCTAAGGTTCTCGGCGAACTGAATAGCAGGCGTTTGTGAAGGACTACACCTTTTTTTTTATGACTTCATAAGTTTCTTTTTTTAAAAATTTGAAATGGCTTTTACTTGGTTAGACAAACGAATGTAACTATGGGGAACTCTCAATCAGAATGCAATGATGCGGATGATTGTGGATGCGAATGTCATAAGATCAACTGGTTGAAAATCATAGAGAAAGGGGATTATGAAATGGTAGATGGTTCCCCTGTTCAAATTGGTGTCAGCTGTGAAGACAAGGTTGAGAATAACTATATGTCTGAAGAAGAATACGAGTCCATTTGTAAATATGTTCCTGGAGGAGAATGTACCAAGTTCCCTCAGGAAGTGATTCAATATCTTCTTGAAACAAATAGTGGTCCAGGGATAGATACAGATAAAAAGAATACTTCTGTCAATTTTCCAGATACGATCGCCTGGTGGCAAGAACCAGGAGATACCCCGGTAAGATGGGAACATCAGACCCTGGATCCTATCCTCTTGGCATTAAATTCAAAACTTATTTGTCCCAAATCACAAAATTAGATAGGTAGTTAAATTTGATTCTTTTTTTTATGATAAGTAGTAACTTGAAAAACTTATCATTGAACGATGCTGTACCTCTACACAGTTATGATGTTCGCTTGGGATCTGGACACGGACACCCATTCCTACTTTCGGGAGTATCTGGATGTCTTCATCAACAAAAGAAAGATCTCAAAAGATTTAAGGGAGTATGTGATAAATACACGAAGTCGTGCCATCTCTGCCCACATTCGTTCAAGTCGTGATGAGAAAAACAAAATCAATGAGTTAAGGATTAGTTTATCTTACCGAGTGGGTCTACCAGAGCAGTATCGCCGTGGTGGGCACGACCTTCGTCGCCCCAATCCTATAGATAAAATTCATCCCCCGGAATACTATCACGATGCAAGAAAGCTCAGTGCGCCATCGCGACCTCACACAAATCCTTAAAGACCTGTATGTGTTCATCCAATGTAAATTTGATTTTTTTTTTGTTTAAAGATGGCATAACAAAAACAAATCTCAATGACTGTCGCCCTGGAGAAGGAGGTCTGGCGCGTATTCAAAATCTTCCTTTTCCGGAATAAATTCCTGAGTTTCTGGGACCCTAACATTAGTAGGAAGATCTTCATGATCATTCATACTGAGGAAATCCGGTTGCGGTTCCTCTCGGGTTTTCCAGACCTCAATAAGAGAGAGAAACTCAAGCTTTCTCTGGATGAAATCATCAATCCTATCGCGATCTTGGAAAAGAAGTCCCACAGGAAGGGGTGCCATCCTGGGAGACTTACCCTTAATCCGGACAGATATAACCGTGCCTGGGGAGATAACCGTTGTATTAATGATCCCATGGATGGTGCCGACGCGCCACCTTTTATGAGAGCGGGATTCATTTCCACCCCTTGGGGTAAACATCGTCTGTTGGATATCAGTGAAGATATCAAAAACCCTTACAGGAGTGCGCTAGCACGTGATTTGAGGCAAGAGCTCCATTGGGGTCTCCAAGATATGTACTTCTTGGGCGGTGTGCCTCTAGAGTATTGGTGTAATGGGGATTCGATGGGAATGGTGGCCCCCCAGAATCCGGACCATCAGTTCTTCGCCAACACTTATCAATGGTCGAGACGGGGCATTGGATGGACTAACTGCTTCTCAGGGATGTTTTATCTTCCCTGCGAGAGGGCGTGGTGGACACGATGTGGAGTGGGTGAGTTCTTAGAACTTCATGAGAGGAATCCACTGACATGGCACGGAAATCAGGACTGGATAGGCGACAATCGGCCATCGGGACCTGACATCGTCTTTCAGCGCAACTCCATCCGCTTCTTGTTCGGCCACAATGTGTATATCAAGTATATACAGAAGATTGAGGACTTCGATGAGGCCTTCAAATGTGAGGCCGGGAGGAGGGGGTGGCAGTTTGATGAATACTGTTCGTGGCTCTCACAGTTTTCGGATACTCCTCAGGGAGTTACCCTCTTTGGAGATATTTAGAACAGGGATAACTAAGAAAATACAAAAATAAATCAAGAGAAAGATAAAAAAAGAACTCATTTTTGGAGTCTTAATTAAAATTGAAAAAGAGTTCTATCACAAATAAATTATCTATCTAAGAACTAATAGACCATACAATCTGGTTCATCACACCATTTAATTGATTTTTGAAAATTTGAATTGCGTAGAATAAACGCTATATTGGATATGTAGCTCAGGAAGAGCTAACTTCGCCCACTTTGAGTGGGACACGGGTTCAATCCCGTCATATCCAAATACTATGGTGCCCGAGTGGTCTAAGGGAAGGGGGGAGACCTCCTTGGTCTGATCGTGTTGACATAAGATACCTCTGAATCTATGGTGGTGAATGACTGATCACCATTCTAAGCTATTTGCTGCAGGAGGAGCGATGTAAACGTGCTCTAGGTCTAAAAAAAGGTCTCATAGGGAAGAGGCTGCCTAGAGTCTGACTGTGTTGATGTGTGAAGTTAAAAAAACATCGCGGGTTCGAACCCCGCCCATAGTAAAAGACCTCATAAGAGGCATTTTTTTTATTCATTTTTCTAAATTTGATTGTTAGAGAAAGGAATATATAAACAACTATAGTATAAGGGTCATTCAATTACATTTTACACGGGAAGCTGAAGGTTTCAGGGAAGAGTTTCTGTGGGAGAATGCCGACTCAAACACGTTCAGGGAAATCTGAAGAAAGAATATTACTACTTGAGAAGGAGCTTATGGAGTTAAAGGAAAAACAAAAGAAAGATGATGATTATTCCCGTAGGGGTCTCCAAGGAGTCCTTGATGAAACTGAAAAACTCAATCAATATCGTTGCGACGATATAATAGAACTAGATAAAAAATTTTCTGAGAAAATAGAAGGTATGGTGGAGGGATTACAGAAAACTGTTGAAGTGAACAGTGAATGTGTAGGATCCAAGTTTGATAGAAGATATCTTATAGATTTCCTTCTTATTGTATTTCTAACTTGGTTAGGAAGCGGGAAACACTGTTCTGAATAAGAGGTGTAAAAAAATTAGTTGTTCTCTAATGGAGAACCCGAGGATAATAATTCTAAATCATCTTCACATTCTTTAAGTTTATTTTTTATATCAGAGCTATTTGTAAGTTGTCCCCCACAAGTATAGGATAAATTAATATTCATAGTGGGGCAATTACTATGATCATTGAATTCAACTAAAAAATATTTTTTACCATCTTTCATAACGATACTTTGTTCACGAAAGGCAGATCCCTCTAAATTAGTTAAATTGAGTTCACTAATATCTGTTGTTGTAAGGCTTTTTCCTTTATCAGGATTTATGTGCATAATTCTGGAATGTTCGCATTTACTCGTACTTGTACCCATTATATATATTAAGTATATATTTTATTCAAGCAATCTTTTATTCGTGTAATTATTTAGATTTAATCTCATTGTGGGGAATGGATTATTATCACAGCAATCCCAATCTAGAAAGATAGAAGCATCCTCAGTAAATCCAAATTTTTCATAGAACCCTACTAGACGTTCCTGACTTCTCTTCCCTTTCATGTAGAAATATCCCCCGTAATCGTTTTCATTTGGTTCTTCCGGAATAGATGAACATAATTCTTTTTCTTCAAAACTGGTCCTCCCCCCACCAACTTTTATTTCATTATTCCAATCTTTTTCTTCACCCTTTACAAAGAACATATAATCTTCAAGAAGTTCATAGATGTATTCTTTGTCAATATTATAATAGGGTGATCCTCCGTCAGGTTTTCTCATTGTTTTCCTCCATAGTTCGTGAGAGAGTACTTCCATAACCCCTTCATCTGGATACCAGTAATCCTCTATATCACCCCCTTCATCCTCTTCTTCATCCTCATCATCCTCTTCTTCTTCTGAGGAATCACTATATTCATCATCTTCTTCTGAGGAAGGTTCGTGGTAAGCCATATCATTTGCAACAGAGAGAATTATGTCATCATATTCGCAATCAGATGCAATGTTTTTTGTGAGTTCCATGATATCTGAACCAATTCCCTTTTTTTCCGAGAAAGGTGTTGTCGCTACCACTGAAATTGAAAGGACCTTTTTTCCAGGGTATTTTGTGATATGTTCCCTTGTTAGGATTGTAAATCCATGGATCCTGTTCATTGGGTTATCGTAGGAATAACGGTGTTTTATTCTTTGTCTTCTTTCTTGACCGGCCTTCCTTAGACTTTTTCTGACGTGGTTTGATAGAGTGATATTTTCTGAAAAATCAACCATACAAAGAATAATAGAACTACTATTCATACCTCTTGTATTATCGGAGGCCCATTTTTCTTCATTATCTATAGTATAGAAATCTTCTCCATAATACATCTGAAGGTCTTCCTCGTATTTAAACAGGAAATCCCTGAGGGATATCAGGTGAAGATTTGACCTTTTCCCTCTAACCTGATGATCTTCGTGTTCATCAAAGGATGGGGGATGTATCCAGTTATAAAATTCTTTGTTCATTTTGTTCTTAGATTGGTTTCTCTCTTTTAGGCGAATCAAATTTTTTATTAAAATTTGATAGAAATCTTTTTTTAATTCTTAAAGAAAGATGAAATATATTGAAGAACTTTCAGAATTGGTGCGTGGGCTGAATAACGATATCCAATGTATTATAATTGAATACATACTGGGGTTCCTTAATAAAATAAAGATATCTATTAATATTAAGGATTATATATGTAGGAATGTGTTTATCAATGGTTTAACCTTTGAAACATTTCCTGAGAGGTTCGAGGAGGGGGATATTAACCTTTTAAGGTATAGTCTTAATAATAGGATATGGAGGAAGAGTTTTACTCCTTCTATAATAGGTATTGGAGATTCAAATATTACGGTGACCAAGATAGATGATATTCATAAAGAAGATATAGACCTTTTAGTTGACGAATTAGAATGCTCTGAGTCGTGGGATGTTGTCTATCGCAGCACCGGCATATCCGGGCTCGGGAATCCGTGGCGGAGGATTCACTTGGCGGCGATGACGATCCAGTCCGCGAGGCGGGGCCAGGTTGGGCGGCGGCGCGCGGCGATGCATCTTCGTATGAAGGAAGGGTTTTAATCCTTCTATAATAGGTAATTGATATAATATATTAAGTTATGATCCTTTTTTTTTTTATAAATATATAATATATGGGGTTATTAAATACGATGGAATTAAAGGATATGGTACCAATACTATTAATAATACTTTTAATTTCAATATATGTTTATAAATATATGAAAAGTGAGAGTATAAAGAGAAATAGTATAAAGAGAAATAGTAGTGATAAAGTAAATGGTAATAATTCTATAGAGAAATTATTTAAAAAGGGGGATGTAATGAGGGTAAATGATAATACTATTAATCCTTCATTTATTCCAAAGGTGATGTATAAAACGGGTATTGATGAATATGAAAAGGTTAATTATATATTAATAACAATATTTAATAAAATCATTCAAGATAATGATATTGATATAGAATATTATAGTGATGAAGGTTCTCGTCAATTTATAGAGAACAATTTTGATAAAGAAGTATTATGGGCATATGATAAGTTGATACCTGGAGCATATAAAGCAGATTTATTTAGATATTGTATATTATATAAAAGAGGGGGTATATATAGTGATTTATCACAAAGATTTATGGTACCTTTAAGTGAGATAATTGATTTTCAAAATGATAATTTAGTATTGGTTAGGGATGTTAATCACCGCCACTTAAGGGGTGTTAAAACAGGGTTGGATATTCCAGGAATACAAATTAATTTTATGGCAAGTCGTCCCAGAAATAAGATATATCTAGATGTCATCAATAATATTGTGTATAATTGCAGGGTGCGTTATTATGGGGGAAATCCGTTAAGTCCAACAGGTCCTAGTCTTTTTTATAAGAAGCTTCAAGAATATAAAGGGGAATATAAGATTAATTTAAGGCAAAGGGTATATCCAAATAATTCTATTGTTGATAAGAATAATAGAGTTATTATTTTAAATAAGGTTAATAACCATAATAGTATAATGTTAAAAGGGAGATCTCATTATTCAGTATTATGGATGCAAGGGCGTATCTATTCTATATAAAATTATTCCTCATTGTTTTTGAATATAGTTGACAGAATATTATATAGAGTACAATCCAATGGATTGCATATATTTCGAGAGAATATTTTCCTGTTTTTTCGAGTGAATTACTAATAAAATTATTTTTAATAAATCTAGGTAATTCTGGTTTATTATCTTTAATAATGTATCCTATATTGATACCTAGTAGTGTAATAATGATCCAAGGGAATATGGAGAAATGATCTATAGAACTATAACTATTATTGTAGAATCCTAAGACAAAGGCTAATTTTTCTGGAACATTTGAGAATAATCTGGGGTTTGTTTTAATGAGATAATAGATTATGATAGAGATTATGGTAATAATTTGAATAATTAACTTTTTATTAATTAAAGGGAATAGAAGGAGAGAAGTGATCGCTATAAAGTGGAGTATTCCAAATTTTATGAATTTATCTTTGAATAGAATATACGAGAATATAGTCATAAATAAAGCAAAACCAAGTATTTTGAAGATACGAAAGAATTGTTTTTTGTAATAATCCTTCTTTGATTCATTCTTTTTTTCAGATCTATCGTATGATAATGTTAGATTAATACCTACTGAACCAATAAATATAATTTGTGCAATTTTTGCAAGTGTATTTAGAAAGTTTGTATTGTAGTTAATTTCTTTGAATCCATATTGGTTGGGGAAATAGAAGAAATGAAAGATGACCATACATATTACAGCAACCCCTTTAAGAATATCTATTTCTTGGTAACGTTTGTCCATATAATATATGGATTATATAAATTTGATTGTTATATATTTAAAAATATAAGAGATAAATAGAACATATGGAAACAAAAATGAAAGTGGATGAGGATGAATATGATGAGAAGGATCTTCGTACGCATATTTATGATTCACCCGATACATATGCTGGTAGTGATGAAAAGTCACCCGATAGACTCCCATTAATGAAAGATAATGGTATGATAGAGTATTGTGATGTAGAGGTAATAAATGTTATTTATAAGATGTTTGATGAAATTATTGTGAACTCCAGAGATCATATTGAGAGATTAAAAGGTGTTAAGGGATCTACAAAGGTGAGTGAGATTCGTGTGAATATTAATCCTGAAAGTGGGGAGATATCTGTATATAATAATGGTGATGGTATCAAGGTTGCGAAACATAGTAGTGGTGTTTATAATCCCGAGTTAATTTTTGGACGTTTATTGACGTCTGGCAATTATAAGAAGAATGAGAAGAGGATTGTTGGAGGTAAAAATGGATATGGTGCTAAGATTGTTAATATCTTTTCTGAGTCATTCGATGTAGAAACAGGAGATAAGGTTACAAAACAGAAGTATTTTCAACATTTTTATGATAATATGAAATGTAAGGATGAACCAAAGATTACAAAATATAATGGGAAGCCATATACGAAGGTTACATGGAAGACTGATTTTGATAGATTTGGTATTGATGGGTTTACAAATGATATGGTTTCTTTAATGAAGAGACGAGTTCATGATGTAGCCGGGATTACAGATAATAAGGTGAGTGTTTATTTCAATGACCAGAAGGTAAAAATCCGTTCTTTTCAAGATTATATTAAATTATATTATACTCCAACAGATAAGGTGTATGAAAAGTTATCTGACCGCTGGGAGTTAGCTGTATCAGTATCATCTAATGATAAGTTTGAACAGGTATCATTTGTAAATGGTATAGCGACGACTAAAGGGGGTGTCCATGTGGATACTATTGTGAAGATGTTAACAAAGAAGGTTGTTGCTTATATAAAAAAGAAGAGTAAAAAAGATGTATTGGAGAAGTATGTAAAGAATTATCTTTCAATTTATTTGAATGCTGTTATTGAGAATCCATCATTTGATTCACAGACAAAGGAGAGGTTAATTACACCGAAGTCAAAATTTGGGTCTCTCCCTGAAATAAATGAAAAGATGATTAAGAAGATTTGTGATACTGGTTTATCCGAGAAGGTATTGCAATTTTCAGAGTTTAAGGATAAAAGTATGGCGAAAAAGACAAATGGTAGTAAGAAGGGTAAACTCCGTGACATACCTAAATTGGATGATGCAAATTGGGCAGGAACCCGTCGTTCTGAGCAATGTACATTAATTTTAACTGAAGGAGATTCAGCAAAATCTATGGCTATTGCTGGGTTATCTGTTGTAGGTAGAGATAAGTATGGTGTCTTTCCTTTGAAGGGCAAGGTATTGAATGTAAGGGATGCGACTATAAAACAGATCACTGGAAATTCCGAGATAACGAATATTAAGAAGATCGTTGGATTAGAATCAGGTAAAGTATATAAGAATGTAAAATCTTTAAGATATGGTAAGGTTATGATTATGACTGATCAGGATCATGATGGTTCACATATTAAGGGATTAATATTGAACTTATTTCATAGTGAATGGCCTGAGTTATTAAAGATGAATTATATTAATTGTATGGTTACACCTATTATTAAAGTGAGTCAAGGGAAAGAGGTTGTTTCTTTCTATACACTCACGGATTATAATAAGTGGAAAGAGGAATTTTATAGTAAGAGGTGGAGTGTGAAGTATTATAAGGGTTTGGGTACATCTACTTCAAAAGAGGCGAAGGAATATTTTAAGGATTTAAAAATTAATCAATATGTGACAAATGACAATACAGATGATTCAATGGTACTTGCATTTAAGAAAACTGAAGCTGATAAGAGAAAAGAATGGTTAAAGACATATGATGAGGAGGAGATATTAGATTATAATATTTCTGAAACAAAGATAGATGATTTTATTAATTTAGAATTCAAGCATTTTTCTAATTCAGATAATCTCCGTTCAATTGGATCTAGTATTGATGGATTGAAAGTGTCACAAAGGAAGATTTTATATTCTTGTTTTAAGAGAAAATTATATTCTGAAATTCGTGTTGCTCAATTATCTGGATATGTGAGTGAACAGGCTGCATACCATCATGGTGAGATGTCATTGCAAGGGGCTATTATTGGGATGGCACAGAACTTTGTTGGATCAAATAATATAAACTTGCTTGAACCGAATGGTCAATTTGGTACTCGTATTATGGGTGGAAATGATTCCGCGAGTTCAAGGTATATTCATACACAGTTAAATCCTTTAGTAGATTTTATATTTCCATCAAAGGACTTCCCATTATTAGATTATATTAATGACGACGGATTAATTGTTGAACCAAAATGGTATTGTCCTGTAATACCTATGGTCCTTGTAAATGGTATGGTTGGTATTGGTACAGGATTTAGTACTACAATTCCTCAATACAATCCTATGGAGTGTATCCGTAATATTCGCCGAAAGATGGATGGACTTCCTTATTTATCAATGATGCCATATTATAAGGGGTTTACTGGGAGTATTTCAAAGAAGGTTGAAAAAAATAAGGTAAAATATATTACAAGAGGGGAGTATGTTATTAAGGATGAGAAGGTACTTATTACTGAGTTACCAGTTGGAAAATGGACACATGATTTCAAGGAATCTATTGAAACTATAATGAAAGATGATGATTCTTGGATATTAGATTATGAAAATCATTCAACTGACGAGAAGGTTAACTTTTCTATTAAGGTATCTGATGAGACATTATTTGATAATACATATAAGAAAAAGGATGTAATTGAGGATCTATTTAAATTGACGACTTCAAAGTCAATATCGAATATGCATTTATATAATAAGGATGGTGTGATCCATAAGTATGATACTATTTATCAAATTATGGATGAACACTATTATACTAGATATAAGATGTATGGAAAGAGAAAAGAATACGAATTAGATAATCTTGAGAAAGGGATTCAATTATTGGAGGCGAAGATGCGATTTATCCAGGGTGTAATTGATGAGGATATTTTAATTTATAGAAAGAGTAAAGCCTTTATTATTGAAAGATTACGGGAATTGGGGTTTCCATTTTATGAGAATGGAGGAATAATGGAGTATGATAGTAGTGTAGAAGTAAAGGGTCAGTATAGTTATCTACTAAATCTATCCATTTACAATTTTACAAGTGAAAAAGTGAGTGAATTGGAAACCGAGATAACAACTAAGAAAGAAGAATATAGTCAATTAAAATCAATGGATATTAAGGATATATGGAGGAATGAACTTAATGTATTGGAGGAAAAGTATAAAGAATGGTTAAAATTGGGTTTTGTGGCTAAATGATATTCCACAACCACAAGCTGTCATTAGTTCTTTATTAATCTTAAAATGAAACTTACTTTCAAAGATACCTTTTTGATAGTCTTCATGAATATAGTCAATGGTTGTCCCTAGTAAGTGCATTTCACTTATTGGGTCAATGTATAATTGAGTAGAGTTATTTTTTAATACTGTATGGTATTTTGTTTGAATTATTTTTTCATATACTTTTTTTTCAAGGAGATTTAATTCGAAGTTAAATCCATTGCATCCTCCACTGGAAGCAGAATAGATAAATCCTAAATCATTATTGGCCAATGATAAAATAGATTTCATCTTTTTCCAAGCACTAGGGGTAATATGTATCTTATTCATATAATACTTATTACTTAAAAAAATATTTCTAAGTAAATGTAAATGTTGGATTATTTATGGATAGTTGTTTCAGGGGGGATAGCTTCATTTATCACATCAATGGGTATAGGGGCGAATGATGTTGGTAATGCTTTTGCTTCATCTATCGGATCAAAGGCCCTTACTGTTAAGAGTGCTGTTGCAATAGCAAGTGTATTTGAATGTGCTGGAGCAATATTAATGGGGTCTCATGTGACGAAAACAATACGGAAGGGTATAGCTGACTATGAATGTTTTGAAGAGGAACCCGAATTATTAATGTATGGTTGTTTTTGTGTCCTCTTATCTGTGGGAGCATGGTTATTCTTAGCATCTTATTTAGAGATGCCTGTATCTACAACACATTCTTGTGTGGGGGGTATGATAGGGATGGCTATGGTGACAGGGGGTCCCGAGTGTGTCATTTGGTATAAACAGACAGATTCTTTCCCGTGGATAGGTGGTGTTTCAGGTATTATTCTTTCGTGGTTTTTATCTCCAATATTCTCTGCAATGGTTGCATCATTTATATTTTTTATGACACGGTGTTTTGTATTAAGGAGTAAAAATAGTTTTGATAAATCATACCGTACCTTCCCTATCTTTGTTGCCCTAACAATCACACTCAATACATTTTTTATAATATATAAAGGTGGTAAAGGTATTGGATTAGATAAGTTATCACCTACAGAGTCTTTGTTAATTGCTGTGGGTACTGGTGTAGCGTTGGGTTCACTTATAATCCCTTTTATACCACGAATGAAACAATCAGTCCATAATAGATTCCAACAAAATGAACAAGAGATGATTAGTGTAAATAATATTAAAAATAATAATGAGAATAATAATAGGAATAAGGTGAGTCGTTGTATGGGTAGTATTCAAAAGAATATGAATTATGATATGGAGGAGATAAAAATTGGGGAAATAAAAGAGATCCATGATTCTTCAGAAAAGTTTGATGAAAAAACGGAGGAGAGTTTCAAATACTTGCAGATATTTACGGCTATATGTGATTCATTCAGTCATGGAGCAAATGATGTCGCAAATGCAATTGGGCCTTATGCTGCAATTGTAAGTATTTATTTAAATGAGGGTGAACTAGAGAGAACGATTGATATGGATAATTATGCATATGGAATATTAGCATTAGGTGGTATTGGTATTTCAATTGGCCTACTAACCTATGGATATAAGATTATACGCGCTATTGGTGTTAAACTATGTTGTATAACTCCAAGTCGTGGATTCTCAATTGAATTAGGTTCAGCAACAATTATTATTATAGGAAGTCGTTTAGGAATACCTTTATCAACAACACATTGTCAAGTTGGTGCGACAATGGGTGTTGCTGCTTTAGAAGATATAAAAAAATGTTCAGGAATTAATTGGAAAATTGTTTGGAAGGTTTTTTTGGGGTGGATTATTACGTTAATTGTGGTGGGTACAAGTACGGCTATACTTATTGCACAGGGGATTTATGCCCCTACTAAAAATATTGAACAATGTGATAGTATTCAAAATGGTACATTTATGGGTAGATAAGTATTATGTTTTTATTTCATTAATTTTTTATTAATATGTGATATTAGATATTCATTATATTTTTCTTCAATATCCCAGTAACATTTGTATGCATAACCATTAAATAGAATAGCTAAAAACATGGATACTATAAATATTGAATAATATTGGGAAGCCCATAGATTATAGAGGATTAGATAACTCAACCATTCATCAAAGAAGATGAATGTCCTTTTAATTGTTAGATATTTAATTATATTATTGTCCATTTGTATAAGGATCTCTATATATTTTTAAGTTATTTGAAAGATATATTATATTTATCTGTAATGTGTTGATCTACTTTCCTTGTAGGTCCTCCCATAATATAGGAGTACATTCTTGCTTTACCCCAAGATTCGGGAGTTTGATTTGGCCGTGATCCTGAACTATAATAGGCTCCTTTACCTTTTTTAACGACTTCTTGTAGGGCTTTTATGGGTATTCCAGTGGCTTTTCCAATTTCCTTATATGTTTTTATATTTTTTCCATATTTCTTTTCAAACTTTGTTACCCAAGAGCTTTTTTTATTTTGATAACTATTTAATTTAGGACGTCGAATATAGTTACCTTTTTTGTATGCTTTTGAAGATTTGTGGATATTTTTAATTTGTCTTTGTTTATCTTTCTTTGATAATCTTGCAGTATAATGTTTTGGAAGACGACCCCCTACATAACTTTTACCTGCATGCCAATCCATTAATTTTTTTTTTATAGGTGAATTAGTTATAAATGAATCTTCCCTTAGACTTTCATGGGGGTTTTTTAAATAAATAAAATATTCTGAATCTAATAGATCCTTTAGATTATTTAGTTCCTTTGAATTATATGAATAAGGAAGTATATATAGATTCAGTAATAAATCATTAGGCTCATAATCTATTTCCGTTAATTCAATTTCTTTAAAAATTTCTGTAATATTAGCTATATAAATCCAAATCACATCTCTTTTAATCCTTTCACTAATCCCCCTATCGAGTACTTCCCTGATATCCCCTACTAAAGGACCATCTTCTTTTTTATCAAGTATGTCCTCTTTCCTTGAATCTATTAACTCAAATGCAGGATCATATAGATAGATATGTACGTCTTTCCCATTCTGATATGCATTAATAAGGATTGGAAGGGGTAATTGTTGTCTAAATACATCATGATATTTTGAATATCTTGTATCTTTTTCAACATAATATTCTTCCATATTCCTTTCACTTCCGATTTTACTACCAGGAATAACAACAATAATATTTTTTTTTATATTTTTTTTTATATCAAATATATTATCTGAATTATCAATACTTTTATATGAAGTATCAATTATAAATTGATTATTCTTTCCAAAAAAATGTTCAGGAGCTTTCCTTTCTTCAAATAGAACCCTTTTGTATGTTAAATGAAGCGTACTATCTTTTTCAATATTTGCTTCATCGACAGTAATATCATCTTTCGGTATTATTTGCCCTCCAAATGTTAAGCTTTGTTGAGCAGGTGTATATCTGTATTTACCGTCTTCTCCTCTTGTCGCCTCAGAAAATTTTTCTTTGATACTAATTATTTTATCTGAACCATCAACATTATTTATAGTTGTTGTTTTTCCATTTGTTCCATCCCTTATAAAAATCTGCATAATTATATTTATGTTTAATATTTAAAAAATAAATAATAGAATATTATAAAATGACAGAAGAACAGAAAGTTGATTATTTAGAGGTAGATGATTCAATACCTGGACAAAATTATGTATGTTTATCCTTTGTTTCACCTGATAAGTTGATTAAATCAAAAGAAGCTTTTAAGGTTTCAAAATTTCTTCAGTCATATTGTAAGGATAAGAATATGGATGTATCTAAAACGATAAATGAATATGAAGATTTTATATATAAATATCAAGACGAACTTCAAAAAGATTTTGATGAACAGAATAATTTTCAAACAAATATCAGAGGATTAAAGGTGAGAGGAACATACAATACAAAAGAAGAAGCCGAAAAACGTGCTAAAACATTACAGAATATAGATTCTGATTTTCATGTATTTGTGGGGCAAGTGGGATATTGGTTACCTTGGGATCCTTGCGCTGATAAGATTGAGGATGAACACTATATTAATAGTCAACTCAATGAAATGATGGAAAAATACAAGGAGAATAATATAAGTAAAGATATATTCTATGAAGAAGAAAAAAGGGAAAAAATTAAAGCGGCGCGCGAAGAGGTGATCCGTAAAAAGAAAGAAGAAGCTGAAAAGAAAAAGGATGCCGAGGATAATAAAGAAACAATTGAGAAATCTTCAGAAGAGGTTGAAAAAATATTGACTATTGATGAATCAAATGAGGATAACGTAGATAATGAAAAGGAAACTGTAGAGGGTTTAAATAATACTGTTGTAGATTCGGATATTAAGGAATCGTTAGAAAATGTTGATCCATGGATGGCAAATAAAATAAAGGAAAAGGTAGATGATCCTGAACCTGAGCCTGAGGTAGAGTCTGAGCCTGAGCCTGAGCCTGAGGTAGAGCCTGAGCCTGAGCCTGAGCCTGAGCCTGAGCCTGAGCCTGAGCCTGAGCCTGAGCCTGAGGTAGAACCTGAGGTAGAGTCTGAGCCTGAGCCTGAGCCTGAGTCATAAAAATAAAATAAAAGATAGAATAAAGGTATGTGGAGGAATATATTAACGATTCCAATATTACTAATCTTATTATTCTTTGTCTACCATTATCAGATATATGAGAATAATAAAAAATCTGAAAGTTGTAAAGTTATCTATAGAAGAATTTAATATTAATAATAGTAAATGAGATTTGATTTATTAGTATTAATCGTTGCATTAATATTTATAACTATGGGATATGCAAAACAGTTAGACCCCCGCTGTACGGATAATGTAGAAGTTAAGTATGTTCCTAGAGAACTCTATGATAATTTACTTATTAATAAAGAATAATTTAACGACATACACGATAAAATGGATATGTACCTGCTTTCGTGGAGGATCTGGTTATTTCACATAAATCACCATTTGATAGTCTTAATAGTTTACTAATTGTGTCTCCTTTAAGGATGATCGGCAATTGTGATAATGTACAATTTGTCTTGAGTAGTATATCATCTATCTCGGAAACGTTACGAATGACTTTGTGGTGAGGTACAAGGCGATGTTCCATTATATTATTTGTGATAGTATTAATATTAATGATATGGATATTCCTAAGATGTTTCTTTTGGAGGGGGTAATTATTTTTTTTCATTTCATCAATGATACTTTCATTGATTTCAATTTCTTCAAGATCACTTTGGAGGGATATATTTAATTCATTAAAACTATTCTCTAATGATTCAGAAATAGAGTCATTAATAATTATTAATAGACTGTCTTCTTGTTCTATAAGTCCATTCGTGTATAATCCCCTTACTTTATCACAAGCTGATTTAGTTATTTTTGAGGAAACCTTACCTATTTCTGGGAAATTATAATAGATAATATGTATCCTATGGGTAGTTATAAACTTATGTTGTAGAGAGAAGTTACAAGCAGATGCAATTCCAAATTGTGCTATATTTTTATTTTTAGAGGAAGGGACGGTATACATTTTTTCAATTTCTTGGTTGGATAGGTCTGCTATAGTAGAGGTATCCCATTCATTTTCAAGTATTTTTTTTAAAGTATATCTTGATTGTGTTACTTTCTGAATAATATTCATATATTATATATAATATAATATGTTTATATAATAATCAAATTTAAATATAGAGTGTTTCTTTATTTTCAGTATCGAAATTATTATTATTAATAATTTTATAGAAATCATCAATGCTATTGTATATAGTATCTTTATGTCTATTAAAGAATAAAAACTCTTGTAACATGGCCGTTGTATATTCTTTATTTTTTATTAATTTATAGAACTTTGTGAAAGAATTTCTATCTTCTTCCGGCGCCATTCTTTCAAAAATACACTTTGTTTGATATTCGTCTGCATAATTCAATTCATATTTATGATCTACACGGCAAGAACGGAATAAAGCATTATCAATTACTTCTGGTTTATTTGCTGTGATAAAGAGAAGTGTTCCTTCAACGCATGAAAACCCGTCAAAGCAGTTAAGGAGACCTTGTAGTGTTATACCATTATCATCATCACCTTTTTTTCTATCTGTAAAAATGGAATCAATATCTTCAATTACAATAATCCTTTTCTTTTCTTCTTTTTCTTCTAGATATGCAATTGCATCAATTAGTCCATAGTCTGTCAGTTCTTTTGAAATAGGAATTACATAGATATCACAATCAAAATGGGATGCAATAGTGTTAATTGTACTTGTTTTTCCTGTTCCTGGGGGTCCGTAGAGTAAAAAAACACTTTTATAGGGGATCCCGTGTGATAGATAATCTGCACGGGTATCTGGGTGATAAAAGGATTCTACATTTTTAAGTAAGTCTTCTTTTTGTCCTTGTTTGAGGTAGAGGGTTTCAAGAGGCCTTTTAGGGCTTTTAAATAATAGGTTCCAATATTCTTTTCTCCATATATTAATTTTTATAGATTTATTGGAAGATTTTTTCGATAATTTAATTTGATTTTCACAAAACTCCTTTGCTTTATCAACATAATCAATTAAAGTGTTATGTTCTTCAGATATTAATGTTATTTTTTTTAAAATAACTTCTTCAACATTAGATGTACAGCCTGGTCCAGGTATAATAATCTTCTGATACTTTTTATTATCCATTAATGTTTCTAGTTTAAAAATAATTTCCTTATCTTGATAGGTTATCTTAATTTCACCATCTGTGGGATTACATACTTTTACGGTATTCCTTTCATTTCTCCTAACATATTCATAAGGCTTTACTGTATTTTCTGATAAATATTCAAAATTACATACCTTATCTGAATTCGTTGTATACACATAGTGAAGGACGTATTTATAAAATGTAGTATTACTAAGTAATGTTAATTTATAGCTCATTTACTATATGTGTATGATAATTCCTTAAATAAGAATAAAAATAAAATTTGATATTGAAATAGTATAGATTTTAATTTATAAAATGGAGATCTATGATGTTATTCATGGAAATATTAAAATTGATGAAATAGCAAAAAAGATAATTGATACAGAAGAGTTTCAAAGGTTACGAAGTATAAAACAATTGGGATGTTGTAATTATATATTCCCGAGTGCTGTCCATACACGTTTTGAACATTCAATAGGAGTTTATTATCTTGCGAATAAGTATATTGATATACTAAATACCGACGGACAGTTTACAGAAAATGACCGTAAGTGTATTACGATAGGTGCATTGATTCATGATTTAGGGCATGGGCCATATAGTCATTTATTTGATGAGATTGTTTCTGAGGAAAAGAATCATGAATATCGTTCTATTGAGATGTTAAAACATATGAATACTAAATATAGTTTTGGCTTAACCGAAGAAGATATTTCAAAAATAAACATTATTATTTACCCCGAAGACGCTTATATTACAAATGATAAAAAGTTTGTATATCAGATTGTATCAAATAAGAATGGAATTGATGTTGATCGTTTTGACTATATAGTTCGGGATATTAAGATGACAGGTTTAAATTATGGTATTGAATATGAGAGGATTATGAATAATTCCTATATTAATGATGGAGAAATTGTATATTCTGAAAAAGTTAAGACAAGTATAGAGGAGTTTTTCCGTATCCGTTTTATAATGTATAAAGAAGTCTATAATCATCATACAGTCCGTTCTATTGAATATATGATGAAGGAATATATTCAAGGTATTGATAAGATACTTAATATTAACGAAACGATACAAAATAATAATTGGGATGATTTTATGAAATTAAATGATAGTATTATAGACATTATTTACTTTATAAATAAAGATACATTAGATACTTTAACAATAGTTGATCTAAATTATGGAAAAGACGGTACAGTATCTATTATTGATGGTTTAAAGGAACTAATACAAAAAATAAGGACGAGAAATATATATAAATCTGTGGGAGAGATAATTACAGATTCGGTTATACATTTAGAAGGTTATAATAGAGGAAATATCATAATAGATACTGTAAGGTTATCATTGAATGGTGAAGAAACTTGTAAGTATGTGAAGGCGAGGGAATCAGTAAATAAATCATTGACAATTCAAGGCAATGATAAATATGTTACGTGTATATATTATAAGAAAGAAGAATATAAGGATGATGCAATACAGTTATTTGAGAAATTAAAGAAACTCTAATCTTATTCATCTAATTCATTCTCAGAATCATTTACGTCATCAAAGAGTTCATTTTGTGGTTGTCCATTCGATACATTATTTAGTAGGTGGTTAGTTATTTTTTTATTTTTAATAGTATTTTCTGTAATTAATCGTGTACCTATATTCATACTTTCAAGTTCTTGAATAAGTAATTTCATTGAATAAGGTAAGTTAACCATAGTTTTATTTTCATTTCCATCATACGATATGAGACCATTCTTTGTATCTATTTGAACTTTATATTTATCTGAACGCTCCATCATTGATTCATTTAAGAAGCTAGATATACCATGAGAGATAATAGAATCCCGTTCCATTTCACCTATTCTAAGACCTCCATTATTCGCTCTTCCTGCTGCTGGTTGTTTTGTAAGATATTGTTGAGGACCTATTCCGCGACTATGCATTTTATCAGCAACCATTATCTTAAGACGTTGATAGTATGTTGGACCAATAAAAATAGAGGTCCTCATTTGTTCCCCTGTATATCCCGAATACATTACTTCATCTCCATTCTTTTGATAATTGAAACCCTCAAGGACTTTTGAGAATTCATTAATATCATTATTTTGGAATGGTGTGGCATCCCCTAAGAATCCACCAAGGCAAGCACTCTTACCTAGAATAACTTCTAATAATTGATTGATCGTCATTCTACTTGGTATTGCGTGAGGATTAATAATTATATCTGGGACAATACCATCTTTTGTAAAAGGCATATCCCAAGAAGGGATTACCATTCCACACATCCCTTTTTGTCCACAACGAGAGGCAAATTTATCACCTATTCCTGGGATTTTTTCTTTCCTTACCCTTACTTTACAAGTTCTAAGTCCTTCTTTATTTTTAACGATAACGACCTTATCAACAATTCCGGAAGTACCAAAATTGGGTCTTTTTCCGATAACCTTCGTTACTTCTACTCCTTTATTATTAATAGATGTTTTACATTTTGAAGAAATAATATCCTTATCTGTTATATATTCACCTTCTTTAATAAAACCATTATCATCTAATTTACTATATTTCCCGATATTTTTTTCTTGAATATTTTTTTCCATAGAAGGATTTGAAAAATATACTTTTTTCCCTCCATCATTTGTTTCTTCATCTTCATAACTTCTATAGTATAAAGATTTAAATAATCCACGATCGATAGATGATTTATTTAGAATAATACCATCTTCTTGATTATAGCCTGAATAAGAAGAGATTGCTACAATAGCATTAATCCCATAAGGTAATTTATCGACATCAGTATATTTCTTATATCTAGTTGTTACAATTGGTCTTTGTGGATAGTTAAGTATATGTGAAAACGTTTCGAAACGGGATGAATAAGCTGAAGAATAAACACCGACTGCTTGTTTTGTTTGTTGACAGGAGAATACATTTCTTGGATATTGGCTATGTTCAGGAAAAGGTATATTTAGTGAAACAGAACTTAACATAAGTGAAGGATGTATTTCACAGTGACTATGTCTATCTTCAAAAGAGTGTATATCTTTTGCTATTAATGTATTTTCTGATTCAATTGAATCAATATATTCAATCACACCTGCTTGTTTTTCCAAAATTTCAAGGTAGTTTTCTTCTGATAATTTTAATTTTGCTAATTCTTCTCTAAAATATTGGGGAGAGCTAAAATCAAGAGAGTCAACCTTATCAAATAAATATCCATGAATAGCTTTCTTCCAAGATTCAATATATGAATAATCCCCTGCAATTAGTTCATTATATTTATTACCATTTCGGTCAGTTTTAAGGTTAAAAACTGGACGAATGATTCTTCCTGAATCAGAAAAGACGTGAAATTCATTTGTTTGAATATTCCAAGAGATAGATGTTGTTATATTTATAAAACTATTTAATTTTAATAACTTCATATAATGAAGGAGTTTCTTAGGATCTTTATGTAGCCCTATTAAACGTCCATTAAGGAATACGTTTGTGAAACGTGAAATATCTTTTCCAGTATTATTTTCTAGTATGATTAATTCTCCATCAAGTAATGATTGATATATACCATCTTCTTGAACATTATTTGTAACTCTTGCAATAATAGATAGATGATTAATAATTCCAACATTTCCACCATCGGGGGATTCTGTGGGACATACAAATCCCCACTGAGAATTATGTAGTTTCCTTGGACCAATTGTTTTTGACCCTGATGGTAATGGTATTGACAATCTACGTATATGGGATAATGTACCAAGCATTGCATTACGGTTTAAATCTTGAACAATACCTTGTCTAGATGATATACCAGTTCCAAATCTCGCACCAAATGATTTATTAATTGAATCCATAATTGAATGATCAAATATTTTATGAATATTTAAGTCATTCATTAGATTTGAAATATCTGATCCAGGTGTTGATTCATAATTTAATTTATATTCATTATCAATTTTTAATGATGTATTTCTTTTGTATTGTCCCCATAATTCACGATATAATTCAAGCAGTAATGAACCAGGTAAATCAACGCGTTTATTTACGTAAGAGTCCCTGTCTGTTTCTTGATAGAGACCTATATGAGTTAATAACATCTTCCTAACAACATAACCTAAATAGTATGCTTTGAGTATATTATCCGTTCCAAAATTAGGGAATAGATTATTTGAGAGTATATCAACTACATTAAAGTTTTCTTTTCCTTTTGTATTGAGTGATAATAATTTAAAGGCTGATTTTTGAGTGTATATTGGTTGAGAGGATTTAATAGATGGTTTTAGTAGTTCATATAGTTTGTTTTTAAGTTTATCAGTGTCTTCTTCAAAAATAATAACGGATAATATTCTTTTATCCGATTCAAATCCTAAGGCCCTGAATAAAATAAAAATAGGTACTTGAATATCTATCCCTAAGATACGTACATTAAATGTATTTTCTTTTCTTATAATTATTTCACCCCCACGTCTTTCTTTAATTGTATTCGTTAAATAGTTCACTATATTTGTCCTTGATGATTGAAATCCTTCATTGGATACTGACTTAATATTTCCTTGTAATAGAATATTATCTTCATTGGAAGGATTAATATATAAAATATTATTTACTTTCTTCTCTAATGACAAGATTACTTTTTCTTTCCCATTAATAATAAAGTATCCACCTTGATCATAGGGGCATTCACCAAGTTCGGTTAATTTAATAGAATCTAATTTATGTAAGATACATAATTTTGAATGAACCATAATTGGAATGGAACCAATATTAACTTTTTCAAAATTAAATACCTTTGAAGGAATACTAGAACCATCTTCATTTTTATCGTGAAAAATATATTGAACACCGATATTACAGAAAATGTTACTTTTATATGTTAGATTCCTTAAACGTGCATCATTTGGAAACATTTCCTTGAGACCATCATTATCATATATAGAAGGTGAAGATACAAAAATGTTTTCAACACCTGATATAATTTCACCTTCTTCATCGAGGGTTTCACCATAATAAATCTTAATTTCATAAGAGAAATTACCAGTATTTCCATCTTCTCCTTTATAGAGGATAAATGGATTTTCATGCTTAATAATATTTCTAATACCATTTTCTTCAGAGAATATTAATTCATCAAAAGAATCAATTTGATGTTGTGATTTATAATAATCGGTATCTCTAAAGAATGTATCTATAACATCCCATTGATTTAATAATCTTTTATCTTCGCCCTCAGACATTATATTATAGTATGGATTTTTTATTTTAAATCTTTATTCTTTAATAAATATTAATGTTAAAAATTATTTGAAATTTTATCGGATAAAAAAAAAATCAAAATTAAAATAAAAATTAAATATAAATATGAAGAATCAATTATTTCGGATTTCCCCAGAAAATAAGGTTACTGAGAAATTATTAAAACAATTTGGAATTAATGGTTTTGATGATAATCATTCATTTACTCGTTTAAATTTAAGAGATCTAGGGACAGTCGAAAGTATAAATAATATGATTGATGAATTAAATAAATATTATATACCATGTAAATCTAAACAGTATTTAACCAATCTAAATGAAAAAAAATGTATCACAATATTAAGACAATTCCTGAAAATACATAATTATACATTAATCTCAAAAGAAAAATATGTAAATAGTAAAAAAAGTCTATTTTATCAAGTGATCCCCTTACATATTGATATGTCAACACAAAGGGATACAGAAAAAGTTATTCTATCTTTTGATTAATACTTTCTGAATACAATGACTTACACGGTTCAAACGATTTTCTATGCCATTTTGTAATTCCGTAGTTTTTGATCGATTCCATATGTTGTTTTGTACCATATCCTTTATTTTTCTCAATACCATATTTTTTTAATTCGGGGTTATTCTTCACTAATTCTATTATGTAATTATCTCTATATGTTTTCGCTAAGATACTTGCAGCTGCAATGCTCTTATAATAATTATCCCCTTTTATAATACATTTATGATCAATAAAAGAATCGGTTTGACGACAATAATATATTTTAAAATTATTACCATCTACTAGGATTGTATCAATAGAATTACGGACAGATATTTCATCCAAACATTGATGCATTCCTTCAATTGTACACTGGAGAATATTTTTTGTATCAATTTCGTCATTATCAATCAATTGAATTGAATATGATATTGCATTTTCTTGAATATAGTCAAAACATTTTAAACGATGTTTCTCAGTGCATTTTTTGGAATCCTTAATAATAATAGACTTATCGGGATCTTCTTTTGTCCATATAACACCAGCAATACATACAGGACCAAATAAACACCCTCTTCCGGCTTCATCTAATCCAACCTCAATATCATTTTCATTATCATATTGTTTCAATAATATGTCTTTTCTTTCCATTAAAATATAAAATATAAATATATATATTATAGATAATATGATTCTAAATAGTTATTTATACAATAGATCTATCGAGCTAAATGAAAGAAGTAACCGTATTCATTCATTAATGAATATCGTGCCTTCTTCTACTATTTATAATCTTAAAAAGACTTTTCATTTTGATACAAAGGAAGGAGATAAGAAAACTGAAACAAAGGTTGTTCACACAAAAAAGAAAAAAAAGATTATGAAACAAATTAAAGATGATATTAATAATATTGAAGATTTGGATATTCCTTCTTTAGCTAAGGAGGTAGTGCAACTAGAGAATAAAAAATTAATCAATGATAACGAAGAAAAGGATAACGAAGCAATGGATAACGAAGCAATGGATAACGAAGAAGAGGATAAAGAAGAAGAGGATAAAGAAGAAGAGGATAAAGAAGAAAAGGATAACGAAGAAAAGGATAACGAAGAAAAGGATAACGAAGAAAAGGATAAAGAAGAAGAGGATAAAGAAGAAAAGGATA